>Ga0153916_10000011_pt1 | contig 130722 bp, 117 predicted proteins | sample Opewatmetagenome_FD_109642 | JGI IMG/M metagenome (GOLD analysis project Ga0153916, IMG submission 109642) | Freshwater wetland microbial communities from Ohio, USA - Open water 3 Core 3 Depth 4 metaG | ecosystem: Environmental > Aquatic > Freshwater > Wetlands | place: USA: Ohio, Lake Erie...
TATAACAATGGGTGTTATACCTTTAGATTCTATCGCGCCTTCTAACAATTTGTCAAAGTTTGTTGTTACTATGACTTTTATATAACCTTTTTTCACCATTTCTGCTATCGCATCATGTGCTTGTTTTGGAAGTTTTATCCCTTGGTCCCGTTCCTCCTCTGTGGGCTCAAAATAGCCACGCAATAGCTGTCTTCTTTCGGATGGTGTTTTTGCGATTTGCTCTAGTAAATTTGAATAGGACGGTTGTTCCCCATATTTATTCACAAACCATTTCTCTGGATCCTCACCGCAGTCTTCTTTTCCCATCAATGAAAGTTGTCTTATAAGATCAATTACAATTTCCCAGCTTGTTAAAATCCCCGCTGATCTGGACACTCCTGATCCAATCAGTAACGCATACGCACCTTTGTTCGCATAAAGCGTTATCGGTAGTGTAGATTTTGGATCAATCATTCTTTTACCCCTCTCAATAAAGAATTATTTATTTTTGTTAACATTTTCTCGAGCCAGGGCATCGAAGTACTGCCGGATCAACCGCTCGTAATCCCGCACATGATGCCCTTCCAACATCACGAATCTCTCATGACAAAAATACTATGCCGCGAATCGGAGAATCTCGACTTCAGCGCCTTTCCGAACCGCTTCTTCTGCCATCGCCAAAATACGCTTTGAGATTTGCTCGGAAAGATAATACTCACCACAGTTCCGGCATACTTCAGCCGGTACTTGCTTAATAATCACGGTTGTCTCCCCTCGCTGAAGAGTGACCGTAACTTCGCCACTCTGTGTATCTCCGTGTTTGCAAAGAAGGCACTTCATGTCTATCTCCTCTTTTTGAAATCATCCGACCAAAGAGTGGGATCGGGTTCATAAACAGTGATAACATAACATATTATGGTTTCGTTTTCAACAGCGACGACTACATGTATTGGACGATTATCAATAAGTCCAAGAATTAGGAAACTTGGCAGCGGATGATCATCTGGATAATCCGCTATGATCTCACCGACGCGGAGTATTTCTCGAATGCCAGATACAGCGATTCCTCTTTCGAAAATACGACGTATGGCATGACCGCTGAAAATAATCTGCCGGCAATCCATATACAACCTATTCTGCCGTCCTATTCACTGCCCGCCGGGATTTTTTCCCTTGCCAGCGCGTCAAAATATTGCCGGATCAAATGCTCGTAATCGCGGACGTAGTGCCCTTCCAGCGCCTTCAACAAGTCCTGACGCAAGGACTCGGCATCGGTATGAGGATTCTGCATCAGCGGGGACTGGCGCGCCACATCTTCCCCCGTTCTGGATTCACGCTTGGGACTGTATTCCCGCTCTCGAACCGAACGTTGCGCATCCAGAAGCCGGGTCAGAATCTTCTCCTGACGCTGCAACGTCCGTTCGTTCAAGTTCATCTCTTTCAAGTCATTAACGACATCCCCCATCTGTTTCCCAACTTCATCCAGCCGCCCTAACATTTCTTTCGCTTCGCCGGCTTCACTGGCAATTTGCTGCAGCGATTGCTGAATCTGCGCCTGCTGCGCCGCCAATCGCTTCATTTCCGCTTGCTCCTGCAGGCTGTACATCCCCTGGTTCCCCTGAAACAGGGACATGGTGCTATTGTTCAGACCCTGCTGCTGGCAGGTCATCTCCGACATCTTCTTCATCATCTCTTCGCCGCCGGTGGAAGAACACGATTGCGACATCTGACTGGCGGATTGTTGCAATAACATCGCAGTTCGGTTCAAGGCGCCCATGGCAGCACGCCCGTCCTGGCTCAATTGCCGCCCATCCCGGCGAGTGCAATCGTCGATGCCCTCGTCCATTTTCCGCATAGCCTCGCCCATCGCCGCTCCAATCTGAGGGCTGATGAAAAACGTCTCCCGGGCAATCGCATACACCGAATCCGCTACCCGCTGCAATCCGGATCGTACGTCCTGCTGCCTTTCGGCGACATCATCGAACCGCGGACTCGACACCGCCATATCTTCTCCGTTCTGCAACAGGTTCTCCTGTGTGAAGGAAAGCCGGAGCAGATTTGCAGTTTCCCGTTCCAATGCCGCCAATAACTGATCCATTTTCTGTTGTGTGATGCTCTCACCGGCTTGCTTCATCATCTGGCTCAGCTGATTCAGACTACTGGAAATCTTCTGCCCCTTGTTCTTGCAGCTGCTGCTTTGCTGCGAGCTCATCATGCCAGACATCGTCTGCATCTCGGTCGGCAGTTGTTCCTGATCCAGGAAATCGTCAATATCCTTCATCTCTTTGGGAGACTGCCCCATCAGTTCCTTTGCCATCTCCTGCGCCTTCTGGAATTCCTTTTCCAGCGCCTCCATATCTTTGGACATCGCATCTTCCTTCGATGCCAAGTCCTTCATCGATTGGTTATCGGAAGTCTCCTCCAACTGCTGGTTGACGGAATCCTGGCGCTTCAGCAGCTCATCCGCCCGCTTCACCAGCTCATCCATCTTCATTTCCAATTCCATCTGCTTCAAGATATTCAAGGAGCGGTCCAACTGCTTCAGAAAGTCCTCCTGGGTCAATTGGAAATTCTCCATCGCCTTCAACAGATCTTCCGGATTCTGTTTCTGCAACGCTTCTGCCAGTTTCTTCATCGCTTCCTTGAGTTCCGGAGTCGCCACCCGCTCGAAGAGTTCCTGAAGCTCCATGTACTTCTCCAGCGTCTCCTTCGTAAAGAGCGAATTCTCCTGAATCGACTGCACCATTTCCTTCATTTGCTGAGCGATGTCATCCACAGTCTTGGCAAGCTGCTCTTGCCGCTGCATCACGTCCTGAAGCCGTTGCTGTTCCTCCCAGGTCATCTCCGGGTTCCGTTTCCATTCCTCGGTAATCTCCTGCATCGTCTCCGATAATTCCTTCGCCGCTTGCATGGTCTCCACCAGATCCGATCCCATGTCGTCCTGCTTCTTTTCCGTCTCTGCGTACAGGTCTTCCAGCGACGGGAATCGGATCGTCAACACGTCACTTCGAGCCATTTTGGGACCGGTGACTTGATCGTTATCCCACGCCTCCACGTAGAATGACACCTGGTCATCCGGAAGCAGATCCATCGGCGACAAATCCCAGGGCTCGTCACATCGGGTGACCCCGTCCTCATCGACTTGGCATTTCAATTCCCGTGTGTCATAGTCATCCAATGGCACGTCAGCAGGATCCACCGTGCTGGTTCGATGGAACCGAAGCTCCATGCGGGATATTCCGAAATCGTCCTCTGCCTCCGCCAGCAACGGAAGCACCATCGCCCCGGAAATCTCCACGTCTCCCGAAGGCTGCACGATCTTGACCGAAGGTTCCCGGTCCGGAATTCCGGTCACCCGATACCAAATCGGATCCCGGTCGGTGATCCCCTCCGGATCCATCAACCGTATCTGATACTGGAAATCGCCTGACAAGGAAAACGACCCGTGCAAACGGTTTCCAAGCACCTCCATGTCCTGCCGTTTCAATTCTTCGCTGCTGCTATCGACATCCATCCAGCCTTGAGCCAGATCCATGTTGGTTTCCACCGACAGCTCGACCTTGGAACCGGTCAACGCCGTCACGTCTCCGACGTTCGCCTCCCCAAACGTCACCGGCAGTTTCGAATAGGCGGGAGGAATCACCTTCGCTTGCAAGCTCCGGATAAAAGGGCGTTCCCGAACCGTCAGCCGATACGGACCGGCGGACACTGGTCCCGATTCCGCCCAATACTCCATCGATTCCCTGACTGGACCCAATGCGAACCGGAACACGGAATCCTGATCCGCTTGAAGGTCATAATCTTCCGCCTCACTGCGGGAATCTGCCTTCGCGGACAGCCGCACCTTAGCAGGCATCCGCCCCTGAGCGGTAATCTCTACTTGGACGGTATCGCCTTTCAACGCTTTCGTATCACCAGGGGTCACCAGTAGTTGGAATGGCAAGGGTCTGGGAAAATCCTTGGAAGGATTCGATAATCGATACAACGATGCAAACAGAGTTCCGCTTCCGGCAACATACACGACCATGGCGACCACAACCGCACCAGCCGAGATCTTCAACGCCCGCTTGACCCCATGATTCCTTTCCACGGATCGCACATCGACAGTTTCCAGATCGTGTGCCACCCTGCCCACCGCTTCCTGAGCCAGATCCTGGCTGTAGCCCTCCCGATTCTCCTTAAGGAGCTTTGACAATTGGAGGGCGTTCAACAGCCGATCAAGGATCGATGGAACCCGCTGCCCCACTTTAGCCGCCAGCGTCTCATCCCGGGGATATCGCTGGAAAAACCACAGAGAAATCCAGGGCGCCAACACTCCAAGTCCAATTGCCGCCGCGGCAACCGCGCCGGAAGAAATCACCAGAATCCACCGCCCGGTACTGGACAATCGGAATACCGCTTCCAAAACCGGAACTACTACCAGGAGCGCCGCCACCACGGCGAGCGACCAGATCGCACCCGAACTCAATTTCAGCAGCTTCCCCCGGCGGCGCAGCCGATCCAACCACCGAATCAAAACTTGCACATTACTCATCGTAGTCTCTCAAGACATGACTTCCTCACCTCTGTTCTGCCTTTATGCACATCCGTAGGGGCTTAACATGTTAAGCCCCTACCAAGAGCCCTTCGCGAGACATATCAATATAACGAATATTGACCGGAAATTCAAGGCATGATTTGACAAACGGAATTTTCCGGCGCGTCCGCTGCTTTCTGTCATGGCACATGCCATGAGAGCCAAGGTTCCCTATGGGGTGGGGACACGACTTAAGCGCTTCGGTCGCCTGGGGCACGGTCAAATCCGAATTCCTAATCTCGAAATCCGAAACAAATCCCAAATCCGACGCACCAATTTCGAAACACGTTCAATATCTCAAATTCCAAACTCCAGACAATTCATCATTCAAAATTCAACATTCAACATTTTCCAGCCGACGGGTCGTTTGCCAGCACCTCTACTGCGCCGTGATCCTGGCAATAATCTCGTCATCGTTCGGCAGCAATTCCGCCTTCACCAGCCTCGGCACCAATATCCGCCACGAGTCGTCCGCTTTGAAGACCTCCTTGAAAATCGGCAGTGACCGGTCCACCTGCCCCACTGTTACCAGCGTCACCGCTTGCCAGAAGCGGATCTCGGCATTCCCGGGTGCCAATTCCGCCGCCGTGGAGTATTCCCGATTGGCATCGTCATACTTCTGCAAGGCGATATACTCATCCCCTTTGTCCATATGCTTGTATGCCCGGGTCAGGTTAAGTAATCGCTTCAATTCCTCCAATGGCTGCGGAGAATCATCCACTCGGATATCGACGATCTTGTCCATCCAGCTCTTGCCGGTGGGATGAGCCCCCACCACGACCATCGCAGCCGACTGCATCCCCCGGATATCGCCTCCTTCAGCCTGAGCCGCCTCCAAAGCCGCCATCAGCCGATCCGCCAACTCGCCCTGAGCGTTCTCATACGCCTTTGCCATCGCACCCCACACCGTATTGTTCCGCATGAGATTCGCCTGGCACGAAAAATTCTTCCCGGTCTGATGACCCGCCTCAGGGATACACTTACTGCCAGTATGCACCGCTACTACTCCGTTGCGATCGATCATCGCAACCTGACGCACCTGATTGTCCGGGTCACTGGCAAGCAGCCCATCCAATGCTTGCGTGGCAGACTTCCCTTTCTCCATCATGTCCAATCCCAGGGGTCCATAAGAAAAATCGACCAGGGATTGGGTCGCCACCGCACCCACTGCTGGCTCCAGCCAGATTACGTCCGCGACTTTGAAATAATGAGACTGCACCGCGGCTCCGAACTGTCCGGTCGCACTGTCGAATGCCACGATGGAATAGGTACTCGCCACAGGCCAGATCGAAGTCGGTGCAGCTTCTTCCCCAACAAGCATCGCCGGAATCAACGCCAGCAAGATGGCAGCTTTCGCCATTGCGTCCTTCATGACAAACTCCTCCCGTTGTGATTGGTCATCATGACAATTCTTTGACAAGGGCGTTTCGTGAATATGTGATCTGACACAATTCTTCTCAGTGGTGCGCTCTGAGATGGAAAGACATGTCGTCTCTTGGAAGGTATGAAGTGCCTCGGTGAAGGGAAATCTTGAAAAGTCACAGGATCACGAGCCCGAATCCTCTGGCTCGGAGGCTAAATGATAGTGAAGAACTTCTTGAGGAACCAGATGAGAGCGCACAATCCAATAACGACGATTGTCGCTCCCCATAGATAATGGGCGAACGGGCGCGGCGACCCTAATACGCGGTTATATCCCCAGAATACCGAAGCGAGCACTCCCGCTGCCCCGGTCACCAGCACGAGATATCCCAATAGGATCTGTCCGGCATAGAATATCCCGCGACCCAATCCCAACCAGAACTGGTCCGACACGCAGGCAATAATGAATCCGCCCAGTAGGATCCCTAACCCACACGATCCCCACTGCTTCCCCATGTGAAATCCCTCTCCCTCTTTTGCCCAATTTCGTCGGGTGCTGTGTGCAGTGCCCAGCGGGGAAATCCGACACCGAAACTCTGACAGGGCGCTATCAAAGACGCCCTGTCAGGATGAATTGCAGATTATGCCTGATACACCGCTGCGAATTTCTGTGCGAATTCCTCAAGAGTTGTAGCCGTGGTATTGGCTTTTGACCGCTTCTCCGTTGGTCGGGCAATCCCTTCATTGAAGGCGCGAGACAGCTCAACATAGCCTTCCGCCACACTGGCGGAAACCCCCATCCCGACCAAGGCTTTGATCGTGTCATCATACGATGCCTGGACGTATCTGAGGTCATCTTTTCCGATCGCCTTGCCGATCGCCTTCGCGACTTCATTCATGGTCACTTCCTTCGGTCCAAGCAACTCACGAACGGACTTACCGGCGAAATCCAGCTTCAAGAGCCGTTCCGCCGCGAAATTGGCAATATCTTTGGTGGCAATCATCGGAACCCGGATATCCCCTTTCTGCGCCGACGCCATCACACCGAGGCTCTTGATGGGCTGAATCTGCATCATGGTGTTTTCCATGAAGAACGACGGGCGCAGGTGCAGCACGTTGACGCCTTTCAGCTTGTTGAACCGTTGCTCCATATCGTAAAGACCGCCCACCACGCCGACTCCTTTCGGTAGATGCGCCCCGATACTGCTCAACGTGACCACATGCTTCACGCCCGCCTTTTCGACTGCAATCGCCACCGATTCGACGACCTGATTGTAATATGCCCGGTAATCTGTCGCCGTCACATCTGGCGGAACCAGGACATAAGCAGCCTTGACTCCGGTATATGCTTTGATCATGGCTGCAGTATCGAGCACGTCAGCCACGAATGCTTCCGCCCCCTTATCCACCAAGGACTGCAATCTGTTCTTGCTGCGTCCAATGGCACGTACTTTCTCTCCTTTGGCGAGCAGGATTTCCGCAACCTGCCGCCCGGTCTTGCCTGTAGCTCCTGTTATTGCGTACATGGGATTCTCCTCTTTCGTGTTGGTCATAATGTCAGTCGTTACAGCCTATTGTACGTCCCAATCGGGATTTGGTTTCAAGCTGAACTTGATTCTCCGAGGAAGATGCCCGTGAGCCCCAGAGGCTCCTCCGACTCATCGCTCAATTCCCGATTCGTGGACGTCGCCGCCACTGACCGTTGCCGTCCCGGGGAGATGAATTCCCCCGCGTACCTCTCGCTGGTTCCGTTGGTGTATTTGCAGGCGCTATCGATGCCTCCCAAAATCGCCCTCACCCGCCATAACGAAAGGCAATCGAGACCATCGGTGTTTCGCCAGGGATCACCATCACGGATGCTCTGGAGAATCTGCGACCCAGGTGCACCATCAACGCCCCAACCCCATATCCCACCATTGCGCCCGTATACACGTCGGACGCCCAATGGACGTTAGTGTACAACCGATGCGCCATCACCATTCCCGCCACAGAATACACCAGAATCGGCACCAAAGGGACTTCCCGGTCAATCCCGACAACACTCAAATCCTGACGGGGAAAATTCTTCGCCATAATGGTCGCATAAGTCATCACGGACGAGGAATGACCCGAAAAAAACGACGTGCCACTCTCAAAAAAATGGTACGGAGAATCCGTCTGAAATGGACGTTTCCGACCAAACGCTCCTTTTGCCGCCTGAGTAACCCCCTCGACCAAAACCAATCCCGCCACCAGTTCGCCACCAGCCACCACATATTTCCGGTCTTTGAAGACTAATCCGTACCCAACCAACAACGGGACCGAGACAGCATAAGGTCCCCTTGTCCCAAGGTTCGGCACGTGTCGAAAGATGGCATCGGCACCCGAACTGTGAAGATACCTTTCCCGGCTAATATCGTTCAAATCTTTGTCAAATGCGAAAATAGCCGCCCCGGCAGTCAATGCCACCACGTAACGTCCATACCGCCAGTGATTCGCATGCCGCTGACTTGAGGAGTCTGTGGTCTCCACGTCCGAGAGCATAGCACCGCAAGGTGAAGGCACCCTGCGGCACAAGATTTCCGCCGAATCAACGCCCGTCGGCGTCAAAGACATCGCGGGATTCGCCGCCGCGACCGTAATCACCATTATCCACGGCACGAATTCGAAATACCGCCATCGCGCTGCCATGACACCCTCCGACGAACTCCCACGATCAATTGCTTCTCAACTGTCCTGCAACCAACTCCTCTGCCGCTCGAACCGTTTCCTCGTCAGCCAGATAATAGTGTCGCAAGGCGTACAAGTTATCATCCAGCTCATACACCAGTGGAATCCCGGTCGGTATGTTGACTTTAGGTATCTCTTCATACGACACATTGTCCAAATATTTGACCAATGCCCGAATACTGTTCCCGTGTGCAGATATCAATACCTTTCTCCCCTGCAGCAGTGGCGGCGTAATTCGCTCGTGCCAGCATGGCAGCACCCTTTCCAGCGTCATCTTCAGGGATTCCGTGCCAGGCAGCAACTCTCGAGGCACCCCTTGATACCGTGGGTCATGAATGGGATGTCGATCGTCCGCGGCTTGGATGGGCGGAGGCGGAATGTCGTAACTCCGCCGCCAAGTATGCACTAAATCTACCCCATGTTTTTCGGCGGTTTCCTTCTTATTCATTCCTTGCAACGCCCCATAATGCCGCTCGTTCAGCCGCCATGTCTTGTACACCGGTATCCACATCAAATCCATGTTATCGAGTATGACCCACAATGTCCGGATCGCCCGCTTCAGCACCGAGGTAAACGCCACATCGAATTTGTAACCTTCTTGGATCAATGTTTTTGCCGCCTCATTAGCTTCCTGGATCCCTTTCTCGGTGAGGTCCACATCCGTCCACCCCGAAAATCGATTTTCCTTATTCCAAATACTCTCCCCGTGCCTTATCATCACCAGTTTTACCATGCCATGATCTCCCTTCTTGGTCCCGAATGTGTCTGCGGGAATCCGTACTACACGCCGCAGAAGATCCCTATGTGCCGCAGGGTGTCCTCACCCTGCGGAATGTCTTGTGCTGACGTCTCTCTGCACGTGGCTGCGCCATCCAATCCCCCCTTGCTATTTGCAGGGGGGGACAAGGGGGGGTCGCTCTGGCGTGTCCCATGCTGTCTTGTGCTGCCGCCTCTCTGCACGTGACTGCACCTTCCAATCCCCCCCTGCTATCTGCAGGGGGGGACAAAGGGGGGGTCGCTCTGGCGTGTCCCATGCTGTCTTGTGCTGACGTCTCTCTGCACGTGGCTGCACCATCCAATCCCCCCTTGCTATTTGCAGGGGGGGACAAAGGGGGGGTCGCTCATACGTGTCCCCTGCTGACGGACACCCTCTTCTGCCAGACCTAATTGATAAGTGGTGTCAGGTGTCCCTACCTGGCACTGACATTACACTCCTCCCTGATAGATCCCCCATGCCTCATCCACGCTCTTGTCCTCGACGGTCACCGCGCAGATGGCGTTCGTGAACCGCACCGCATCGTCCAGTCCTTTCTGATGAACGTTCCGTCCGGTAGCATTCCCCGACACTCCCCCGATATGAATCTGGTCGTGCAGTTCCTGCAGGAAATCCCGCGGTGCTTTGCTCGATCCGCCCGCGCACACGACCTTGGTGCGTCCCGCCGCTTTGACCGCTTCTTTCAACCATTCCGCCGACGGTTTCCCTTCCTTCTTCGGCGCATTCACCTTCACAAAATCACTGCCCAGACATGATGCAGTACCAGTAGCGCCCGCGATCAAATGTGGATCTTTCTCATCCGGCACCGCTTGACCCCGTGGGTAAATCCACAGCACGGACAACAATCCAAACTGATGGGCTTCATACACCACCTGCGCCGCCTGACTCAGCATCGACGCCTCATAGTCGCTTCCCAGATAAATCGTGTATCCCACCGCCATGATCCGCAACCCGCTGTTTTCCCGAAATTCCGCCACCTGTTCCACATCGTACATCTGTTCGCTGTACGGATCCGCCTGCTTGGTCTTCACTAAATGCGTCTTGGAATTCAACTTCACCAGATACGGCACGTCCGAATAATCCTTGCCGTACCGCGCAATCAATCCCAACTGGGTCGCCAGCACCCCAATCTTACCTCCGCTGGCAATACGAAACAGGTGTTCAGGATCGGCGTCATCGGGATGAATCCCTTCGCCATAGAAATCATCGTTCAAATGCTCGATCTTCTGATCGCCCGCAAACAGCATCAATCGCCCAACACCATGCGTCATCTCGTGGTAGTTCTTGCGGTAAAGTGCCCGCAAATCCGCTGGGACGTCCATAGGTATCTGCACCTCGCTCATCTTCATGTGTATGCTCCTTCTTCTAATAGGCTTACATTTCAAAGTCTGATGGTGAAAGTCGTCCCCTTCCCCGGCGCCGAATCGATCTTGATCGCCCCGCCATGTTCGTTCACAATCTGCCTGCAAATAGCCAATCCCAACCCATGACCGCTCTGCTTGGTCGTGAAAAACGGTTCGAATACCTGCTCTCGGAGCTCTTCCGGTATCCCAGGACCATTGTCCTGCACCACCAACATGGCACCGCCTTCGTAGGGACTGGTGCTGATCGATATCTTGCCGCCGGACCCGACCGCTTCCACCGAATTCCGCAGCAAGTTGAGGATAATCCGCTGTATCGGACTCGCATCCACCATCACATCTGGAGTCTTAGGATCCAACGCCAATTCCACCGAAATTCCGTCCGGAACCTGGCTGGCATGGATATCCACCGCATTCTTGACTATCGCATTCAGCGATTGCACCCGACGCTGAGATCCCACCGGCTTGGAAAACTCCATGACCTCCAGGAGCATCCGCTCCAATCGGTCAGTCTCCTGAGAGATGATGCCGGCGAATTGCTGCGCCTTCTCACTATCTTGAGGTCGCTTCTCAATCAGGCGGGCGAATCCACCGATGCTCATCAACGGATTCCTCACCTCATGGGCGATATGAGCCACCGCATTGCCGATGGCAGCCAGCCGTTCCGAATGCACAAGTCTCGTCCGACTCTTTTCCAGGTCGGAACGAGCCTCATCCAAACCGGTCATTAATGTCCTGAAGTAATATCTCAGATTAACCAAATCGTCCTTCCCATCAAGCGCCAGGCGCTTCTCACCCTCATCAGTGTACAACCGAGCATCCGCGGTCAATCGCCTGATCGGTAAGAAGATGTCGCGAAATAGCGTCCAAATCAAGACGGCACCCAACAGCGCCGTCAATAAGACACTTCCCACCATGATATAGGTCAACCGTCTGATCGCGACTTGGCTTTGCACGAAGGTATCTACAATGTCGCTCCTATTTCTTTCGACGATGGCATTGCACGCCGACGCAACTCGCTGGTACGAGTTGTCCGATTCCTTAAGATACGACAATCGGGCAGCACCCGGATCATGATTTTCAAAGAGAGCAACTATCTCATTGCGCTTCGCATCATAGTTGTCAAATGCTTTCCCCATGCGGTCTAATATCGCTCTCTCCTCTTCGGTTTCTGCCGATTTCGTCATGCCATCAAGCTGCGCACCGAATAACGGTTCCAGCATTTCGATGTGTTCCAGCCACTTCTTATCCCCATTGCTCATGATATAAGATGCCAGATACTCCTGCTGACGAAGCAGCGATATATCCAATTCCGCTGCTGTCAACATTTCCGACACATTCCGGGAAATCACTTCATCCATCAGCCGTTTTTCGTGCCAGGCATCGAACAAAGCGATGCTCATCCCCAGTACCACTACCACAACCAATCCACCCAACACCACCGTAGTCTTCGTCAAGAGGCGCATCCGCATACTGTCACCTCTTCCAGACGAAGGACAACTTGACGTCAAACGAGCTCATCAACCATCCCAAATAGTGTCGACCAGTTTTACAAATCCTTGTGCTGTTATGTGTCTCCGTGTAACAGCACCCTTCTGTACAACCTTCCTTCGCAAACGCCTACTTGAACCGCAATGCCTCCTCTGAACAGAGCTCGATGCACCTGCCGCACGCATGACAGTCCGGTCGTATTCTTCTCGAATCCAGCACCGCCCTCACCGCGGGACAATGGCTGTCATCCACGCACTTACCGCAATCCGTGCATTCTGCCTTATTCGCTCGAACCCGGACCAGCGACACCTGCTCGAACACCCAGGTCAACAACCCCATCGGGCAAATCAGATAGCAGAACGGTCGAAACAGGAACACTCCTGCTGCGATAACGACCAGCAACACCGCCGAACCATAGATCGCAAACCCCCAATGGAGCGCTTCGAAAGGATTGAAGTACGCATACGTCTCTATCCCCGCCCAAAACGCCACTACCAAGAATACTACAAATAACCCCACTCGGATCCAATTAGTGGTCCGGAACGGCAGCGTGAACTTTCGCGTCTTGATCCGGTTCACCAACTCCTGAATCGCCCCGACCGGGCAGACCCACCCGCAAAACAGCTTGTTCCCGACAATGGTTAAAATCGCAATCGAAGCGAACAGCGACAGGAAAACAATCGGAACCCCCCCTCCGGCTTTCAAGAAGAAAAACGGCTTGGCGACAATACATTCCGGACTGGGATGCACCCCCATCCCGCGGGCAAAATTCCCCAAGGGCAGCACCCACAGAATCGCAAACACGAAAAATATCACCGCCAACGCCACAGTACGCAAATGTTTGCGCACCCACGACCGGATCATCAATACCAAGCCCAACAGTGCAAAAATTGCACTCATCCACACCCGCGGAATCAGCCAGATTTCAAAGAGGCCCGGTTGTTTGGGCGCAGCTTCTTCCTCCGCCCAGACCGAGCCAACCATCAGAACCAAGAGCATTGCCACCGCAAGCCAAGCAATTGCACTCCAGTTCAAATTTCGCAACAACTCCGCCTTTCCTTGATTTCCATACTGCAAGGGCATACCAAGCTGTTATGTCCTGTGAGGCAGTCGTGCTGTCGGGTGTCCTCACCTGACAGCCCACTCTTCACAGTCCTAAGCTGCCCCTCACGGCTGGCTCAATGCCCCTGCATCATCTGCTGCATATCCATTTCCTGGAAACCGGCAGGCACCTCAAACTGCGAATCCGGAATCGTCTTCTTCTCGATCTTGGTCACTTGAGTGATTACCTTACCATCCGCCTGAAACTGCACTTCTTTCAAAGGATAACCCATCTTCATGAGATCCTGATATTCCGGAGACGACTGAAACGTCACTTTAGGCATCCGCATGGAGGACATATGATTGTACTTCTCCAGATTCAGGTCGCTGGTGACGTCCAGATCCTTCGACATCCAGATCTCCTGCTCCATTTTTCCGTCGACCAGCACCTGGTACTTGGTCGCCTCGTAACCCGCAATCGACTCCTTGTCCTCCGTTTTCTTGACCTCAACCGTGCCATGCCATTCCGGAGCCATCTTGCCCATCGACTCCATCATATCCGGCGTCCACTTCATGTACATCTTCTGCTCGGGCATGATCATCGTCATTTCCTGGGTTTCCAGGTTGAAAATGACCTGCCCCTCGCCCGTCATTGCCATTTTGTTGCTCTGGATGTACAACGCCTGGTTGGTTTGCTTCCCGTCGGGAAGTGTGGTGTTCTGTTCGATCACCCATCCGGCGTGCAGCTGCGCCGCCAGCGCCAGGACGATCATTGCAGCTAATGCGTTTCGTGTTTTCATGACTTGTTTCTCCAACTCAAGAAATGTTGAATTTTGAATGTTGAATTATGAATGCTCTTGGATTCGGGACTTGTGTACCCGTGCACAGAAATCTGTCAGGTGAGGACACCTGACATCACATCACTCCAGGAATTTTGAATGTTGAATGCATTCGGAATTGTGTCATTTGAGTTTTGGACTTGTTTCGGATTTCGAATTTAGGATTTCGAATTTGTTTGTGATTTGGCGCTTGGAACTTGGTGCCTGTCCTCCTATTTCCACTTAATACTGCACCCCAAACTCGGTCGCTGATCTTTAGATACCGGCTTGCCGGCAATCACATTGTCCAACGCCGCCCTGAGATCCTTGCCGGTCACCGGCACCCCATTCCCGGGACGCGCCCCGTCCATCTGCCCCCGGTACACCAATTTCAAGTCCTTGTCGTATATGTAAAAATCCGGCGTGCACGCCGCCCGGTATGCTCTTGCGACCTCCTGCGTCTCGTCGTACAAATATGGAAATGGAATTCCCACCTGTTTCGCCATCTTCTTCATGTTTTCCGGCGAATCTTCCGGATACGCCTCGATGTCATTGGCGCTGATCGCGACGAACCCGACCCCCTTGGGTTGGTAATCCTTTGCCAGTTTGGGGAATTCCTGCCGGACATGCTGGACGTACGGACAATGGTTGCAGATGAACATCACCACGGTCGCCTTGTCCGACTTGATTTCCTGCAGGCTGACCATTTTGCCGCTTACCGTATCCGGCAACCGAAAATCCGGCGCCTTGGTTCCCAACGGAATCATCGTTGATGGTGTTTCTACCATATCTATTCTCCTATCTCTCTACTTCGCAAGGTGCTGTCAGGTGTCCTCACCTGACAGATTCTTGTGCTACGGGGGAAATTTCCAAATCACAAATCACAAGCCCCAAGATCTAAAGAAATCCTAAATCCGAATCTCGAAATACGAAACAAATACCAAACACCAAAATCCAAACAAATCCGAAATTCGAAACACTAAATTCGAAACAAATTCCAAATCCGAATCTCGAAATCCGAATGAGTCCCAACTCCAATCCATTCAACATTCAAAACTCAACATTCAAAATTCGAGTCGCTGCCTTACGATCCTATGTATTTTCAGATCGTTCTTTGAGCAACTTCGACGCTACAATCGAAACCGCCAAAATCGCCACAATTATTCCCAACGACAGGAGCGTCGGTATTCTAAGAATATCCATCAACAGCATCTTCACCCCCACAAACGCCAAAATCACCGCCACTCCAAGCTTCAGGAACCGGAATAATCCCATGATGTTGACCAGCAGGAAATACAGCGATCTGAGCCCTAATACCGCGAAGATGTTCGACGTGATCACGATAAACGGGTCTTGAGTAATGGCTAAGACCGCGGGTATTGAATCTATAGCAAACATGATATCAGAGCTCTCAATGACCAATACCACAATGAGCAGCGGCGTCGCGGCGATGCCTCCGTTAGTGCGGACGAAGAACTTCGCGTCGACGTAATCTTTGGTCACCGGAAAGATTTTCCTGAACCATCGCACCAGAGGATTCTTGTCCGGCTCCACCTGCTTCTCCTGCGCAAATGCCATTTTGTACGCGCTCCATATCAGGAGCACCCCAAAGGCATAAATAATCTCGTGAAACAGGTGAATCAACGCCACCCCAAAAATGACAAATAACATGCGGAATACGACCGCGCCAGCGATACCCCAGGTCAGAGCCTTATGTTGCTGTGGAAGCGACACCCCGAAGAAACCAAAGATCATAATGAAAACGAACAGGTTGTCCACCGACAGAGAGTATTCGATCAGATAGCCGGTGAAGAATTCCAGCGCTTTCTGATGACCCCGGAAATAAAGCACACCTAAGTTGAACAGGATCGCCAATCCGACCCACATCAGAACCCGGCGAATATCTTTCTTATTGATCATATAGACTTAGTGCGGCAGGGTGTCCTCACCCTGCAGGAAAAATTCCAAATCACAAGCACCAAATTCCAAACAAATCCGAAATTCGAAATACGAAATTCTAAACAAATTCAAAGCACCAAGCACAAATTCCAAAACGAGTCCCCAAGTCTGTTCCATTCAACATTCAGCATTACTTGTGGTGTCAGGTGAGGACACCTTACACCACAACTGCATGATTCTTGTCCGATTAGGCGCTTTTCTCTTCATTCTTAATTCGTAATTCCTAATTCGTAATTACCTTCTTACGGACTTCTAAGCCTCCACACAATAATATTCGTCCCCATCTTCAACGCCGCCTCCCGCTTCTCGGGAGGATCGTTGTGAATGTCCGGATCCTCCCACCCATCCCCCAAATCACATTCATAAGTGTAAAACACACACAGCCGATCCCCGATGAACAGCCCGAACCCCTGCGCCGGTTTCCCATTGTGCTCGTGAATCTTGGGCAAGCCATGCGGAAATTCGTATTGGCTATGATAAATCGGATGCGTAAACGGCACTTCCACCCAATGCGATTCCGGAAACACCTTCAACATCTCCTTGCGAAAGCTGGGATCCATCCCGTAATTGTCGTCGGCATGCAAAAACCCGCCTTTTTCGAAATACTCCCGGAGCTTCGACACCTCGTCGTCGGTGAATTTGACCGTGCCGTGCCCGTTCATATACAGATACGGATATCGGAACAAATCCGGCGACATGATTTCCACAACCGCCTCTCGATCCGCCGTCAGGATGGACGTATGTTCCCGAACATATTGCAACAGATTGGGCAAGGACGACGGATTGGAGTACCAGTCCCCCCCGCCTCCATATTTCAATCTACCGATGGTAAACAGGTCGTCGGCTGGCAGAGCCGAACTTGCCCACAGAGCGACTAACAAACCTGTGAACAGGCACGTGAGCCTTATAAGATTATGCTTGAGCGATTTCAACTGTTCTTCCATCGAGCTACGGGTTCACCGCGCTCACGCGAAATCTCTTGAGGACTTGCTTGCACTTCTCGTATGCGGCGCGATTCATCAACAAGTCACCTGCGTTGTCGATTTGATATTGTTCACCGTCTTTAATTCCCAACTTCTTAAGTTCAAATAAGAGTCCGCCATAATCGGCTTCGTCCTCGACCTCAGAAGTATCCAATATCACAACTCCAGCGTACAGACCAGTTCCCAAGATCCCCCCTTCATTTGAATAGAGACTCCCCTCTTTTCCACCTTCATGAGATTCCATGTGCATCCCCTTTCTCCTGATTGTTGGTTTTCCCTTGACCGATAGCTGATTCGCCTAACCTGCCTATCAAGAGTAAGACAGAAGCATGGTGCTAGGTGACAGATTGAAACGCAACCAAGGCCGAAAACTTTGAATGCATGTCTGATAGGGTCTGGTAGTCAAGAAACTTGACTGCGTGCTGGATTGGTTTGAATGCGCTGTAGGCTATTTTCGCCTCAAACTCACGCCGACGCGAGACATCGGCGACGATCAAGAAGTTCGTTCGGAAATCCTGAAACTCGGAAAACTTGACCAGAGAATTCTGCATGTCTGTTGAATGCTCGATCTCGAAAAACGAGTCGGGGAATCTTCTTTCGTTGAACCACACGACATCAACCGTTTTGGCCCTGTTAAGAATGTGATCGTATGTAAAGGGATGGAGTTGCTGTAGAGTAGAAATTTCCGACAGTCTCTTTGACAGAAACAACTTGTTCTTGTCCTGACTGGGCACAAAAGTCTCATAACTCCTGAGATTTCCAATTTCCACAATCAGCCCTTGATAGAAACTATGGTTGAATTCCTCAAATTTTTCCGCCGGTGCGTCTTCGGTGAGCGAGAGACTCTGAAGAATGCGCTTACGTTCGGATGTGAGCGCCCATAGTCCAGGTCGAATTTTGAAGAACAGTTCTTGATGTTCCTGAACAATGCGGCGAATGCTGGCAAATGGGGTCTTAGTGCCCCAGTGGCAATCGGGTATCCTTATGACTCTTTGATACAGTTGACCCAGTGTGGAGTATCCGCCGCTTTCTTGCATCGCCCGAAGCACCGCTTCATGCTGTTTCATAACTTGTCACCCTCATTACTACGCTCCGCATCAAACCGAAACCAGAGCTGAAACTCAGGATATGATACCAAATCGTCAAAATCAAGGTCCTGGTCCTCTTCGCAAACCAATTCCGTAAACTGGTCATCCTCGTCATTGTAGCCCCGGCACATGACTAACAAATTGGGCGAGGTGTTCCGCAACAGAATCTCCCTCGCCTGCGTGGGGGACAGACTTACAGCAATCCACTCTGAGTCGCCTTCTCTCACAACATGGTCAAGATCCGTCATTTATGGAATCTCCAGAAGCAATTAGCCAATCATCAATAAGCGGCGATGAAGCGAGTCCTGCCAGACTCAACGTCCTGTTTCAGCGACCATCGTCGTGTCGATATACACCTGCTGCCTGAGTTGCGCGATCCATTCCTGGAATACCTTCTCCCGCTTCTGACTCTTCGCCGCCTGTTCGATCCGATCCCAGTCCTTCGCCAAGGACATCTTCCGCTTATCCTGATGTTCCGTGACCTGAATAATGTGCGCCCCAAACTCACTCACAAAAGGGGTCGAAATCTCGCCCACTTTCAATCCTTCAATCGCTTTCCGAAAATCCGACGGCATTTTCGCTACTTCGTACCAACCCAAGTATCCGCCGGATGAAACGCTCTCTTTGTCATCAGAATATTGCTTGGCTAAATCCGCAAACGAGTCGCCAGCCAGGATTCGGGTCCTCAGCGAATCTAAGAACGCCATTGCCTCTTCCTCGTCATTTTCCTGGGTCTTCAGCCGAACCAGGATATGATGCGTGTGGATCTTTTCCCCGTGTCTCCAGTCCAACCGGATGATATGGAACCCAAAGGACGTTTCCACCGGTTCAGACATGTCCCCCTCCTTCATTTGATACGCCACTTCCTCATAAGCCGGCACCAAATCACCCCGACTGGTTTCCCCCAAATCGCCGCCCTTGGCAGCCGTTCCCGGATCATCCGACGATTCCTTCGCCACCTCCTCGAAATCCTTGCCGTTCTTGACCTCGTTGTATAATTCCCACGCCCTATTCAACGCGGCTTCCCGCGCGCTTTGCGTGGGTCGTAGCGTCCTCAGGATGTGTCGAATCTTTACTGACTCAGGCATCTCGGGCAAGGAATCCTGATATTCCTTCCAGAATGCCTCAACCTCCCCGCGGGTCACGGTAATCTCCTGCTGTTTCCGCCACTTCACCTGATCGATCATCATCCCTTCCCGAATCCGCTCCCTCAAATCCCGCTTCAGTTGACGCAAGGGACGACCGTACGCCTGTTCGAGCTTCTGCTCCGAACCCACATTCTGGATTTCCTGATCCAGTCGGTTCTGAAGCTCCTGATCCACCTCACGATCCTGCACCACGATAGAGTCCTTACGGGCTTCCGCCAGCAGTACCCGGCGATCGATCAATTCCTGCAGAATCTGCCCTCGAAGTTGCTCTTCGTCCTGAGGGCTCAACTTCCGGCGATCCTGCTGCATCAGAAACTGGGCGTACGCCTCCACTTCCGACGCCAGAATCGGATCGTCATCCACCACTGCCACCACCTTATCGACCAGCTCAATTCCCCAGCTTGAGGAGATTCCTACCCCCAGTAAGAAAACACCGAGAAGGATCCATCGCATCACTTATTCACTCCTTGGGAATCTTTGAGTCCGCTGGATAGTAAATCCTCATGTACTTCCACCGGATATTTGTTCCGAAGCTCATCCAGGAATCGATCGCGAGCCTGATGCTGCTTGATCACCAACAATCGAGAACGGATTTCCGCCGCCACTTCAGGCAGTTCCCGGGCGCTGCCCGCGCCGAATCGATGATATACCTTGAATACTACCCAGCGGTTGCCCAATGGCTGCACCTCCGTCAGCGATCCCTCCCCCACGCCGAAGATCATATTACCCAGCGATTCCAACTCGCCACGCGATACTAAAATACTGTCTTCGCCCCACAAATTTATCTCGCCAGCCAGCAAGTCAGCGAACGCCGCGCTCTCCATCCAGGCGGCGCGTGCCGCCCGTATCGCCTCCCGGTCCGTGCTGACCAGATACGCCATCAAGACTTCGGCATCCGGACGCACGAATTCGGATTGATGCTCTCGGTAATACGCCATGATATCGGCATCCGTCGCCAAGGAATCCTGTGCAGCCGCGAGGTCTAACAGCCTAGAAATCAAAAGCTTCCGACGATAAGCCTCCACCGCGTTTTCCACCCAACCGTCCCCGTCTATCTTCCGGTGGCGCGCCTCCAGCAGCAGAAGCTCATCCTCGACCCATCGGTCGACAAACGCTTTCGAAGCCAGCGCCTTCACCGAATCCGACGCGTCGGATGGAATCTCCTGCATCACCCTCGCCAACGTCAATTCCCGCCCGCCGACTCTGGCAACCACCGCTCCGTCACCGGACAAGCCGCATCCCATGACGGACGCGACCGCTGGCAGCAGCAGGCATATTTTCAGCCAGCGACTCAATCACTTGCCTTTTGATGTGTCCGCAGGCACTGACGCCATCGGTTGACTGTCCTCTGGAAACAGATGCACCACATTGTTCTCGTAGATCTTCACAGCGTTCTGCTTGCGAACCTGGTCCAACCACGCCTGGCGGATTTCCTGGCGCTTGTTCCGACGGTACGAAGCCCGAACCTGATTCTTGGCTTCACCGAACGTCTTCTGCCGGGGAGGCAGAATCTCCTCCAGCCGAATTATGGAATAATTCCCGCCTGCTTTGATGGGTCCGGCAATATCCCCCACCTTTGCAAGTGCAAACGCCGCTTCGCCCATTTCGGCATGCAGACGAGCGCCGAACGGTCCCACGATACCATCGTTAGCTTGCGTGTTCTTCTTCTCGTTGTATTTCTTCGTCAACGCCAGGAAGTCTTCCCCTTTCTTGGCACGTGCCGCCACTTCATTGGCTTTGGCTTCGTCGCTGTAGATGAAGATCTCTCGGACTGTCCGTTCCGGATCTGTAAAAAAGTCCGCCTTGTGCTCTTCATAATATTTCAGCATGTCCTCGTCGGTGACATCCAGCCTGTCGTCCACCATCGCCTTTTCGACCTGCCTGGAAATAATCGCCTCCTCGGCTTCACGAGCCGTGTCCTTCACCTTGGGCAGATCGAAAATTCCATCTTTGTGCGCCTGATCCGTCAAGAATTCCATCACTACGATCCCGTCGATCACGTCTTCCAACGACTTCCGATCCGGGAAACTCCGTGCCCGAGTCCGGCTCGCGACCGTCTTCCCCAAACTGTCCAGACTGACCGTGCCCCGGTCGTAACGTGCCACCGGCAGCGCCCCTTCCGCCGCAGTGAAACAGTCGAACAAATACTCGCCCTTCGCAACGCTGGGATCATCCAACCGCTTCAGGATCATGTCGATGTTGGTGGTGTCGTATTCCAATCCCCTGGTCTGCTTCAAGCTGTCCACATATAAGAGTGACGCCGACCGGAGCCTGTCGCCCATAATCCGCTGCGCCAAATTCTCCAACTGCGGCTTCTCGTCTTCAAAGGTACCCCGATTGGGAACCGGACGACGCTCTTCCAACTTGATCAAATGCCAGCCGTAGTTAGTAAGTACCGGCTGGGACACCTGGCCTGAATCCAAGGCGAACGCCGCTTCCTGGAACTCATCCACCATCCGTCCCCACTGGAAAAATCCCAGTTCGCCTCCGTCCTTGGCAGTGGTCTCGTCTTCGCTCTTTGCTTTGGCGACTTCGGCAAAATCAGCGCCTGCGGCGATCTCCGCCGCGATGGCATCGATCTTCTGCTTCGCCGCCTGGACGTTCTCTACACTGTCCTTGTTCGCGATTCTCACCAGAATATGCCGGGCGCGAATTTCCATCGCCTGCTTGTCATACAAATCCCGCAAGTAGGCATCGTTGATGAATCGTGACACAATCGCGCGGTTGAACAGCTCTTCCAACGCCACCCGATCCGCCGCCTGCTGGCTCTGAGCCGTCACATCGGGCATCTTGTCGTAACCCTGGCGATAGGCATCTAATACGATCAGCTCTTTCTCGATCTGCTGATTCAACGCCTCGATCCGTTTTTCTTTCGTCAGCTTCACCGCTTCCACATGCCGAAATCGACCGTCCAGGAACTGGCGAAACTGCTCCATAGTAATCTTGCGATTCCCCATCTTCGCCACCAAATCGCCGCCCCCGCCGCACCCCCATATGAACACCAACACCGCCCCGAAAACAGCCAATGGAATGATTTTCATCCAGGCGCTGTGATTCGACCTCATGATTTTCCTCCGTTACAGGTTATGAAGATACATTATACAATACTCGAATTAACCCAGATCAGTTTCACGGGGCTCACTTGATTCGTCATTGCGAATCTACCTGCCCGATGGATGTTGTAATCGCTCCCCCACTGGACAGCAATTTAACAATTTAGCAATCTGACAATTGAACAATGAGACAATCGAACACCAGCGCCACCACCAATTTCCAACATTCTGACTTTGCGACTTTCCAACCTATTTCAACAACACCACTTTTCTGGTCTGCACGAATTCCCCGGCTTCCATGCGGACAAAATAGATGCCGCTGGGCAGATCCCTCGCATCCCAGGTGACCGAATAAGATCCTGGACTTGCAGGTCCGTCCGCCAACGTGGCTAACTCTTGTCCCATTATATTATAGACATTCAACTTAACGTTCCCTTGAACTGGAACGTCATATGCGGTCGTCGTCGCCGGATTGAAAGGATTCGGATAGGGCGCTCGGAGCGCAAAAGAATTGGGAACGACACCTTGGCGGTTGGGCTGAATTGCGGACGTTTCGGACGAGAGCTTGACAACGTAGAAGTCCTTACCGCCTCCACTCACAGCGTTGCAATATCCTGCCACGACGATACTTCCATCGCTCGAAACAATCACCGATCTACCGTCCGTGCCTTGTCCAGCTGGGCCGATGTCTTTGGTCCATAGCGTATCGCCAGTTGTGTTGGTTCTGACTAGGGGCAGAACACCGTTTCCAGCGCCAGTCACGAGGTAGCCTCCGTCGGGCAGCACTGACACTGAGTAGGCGGTGCTAACCATATCATACGCAGCGTGCCATTCTTCCGCGCCAGTCGAATCGATCTTGAGCAAACAGTAGTATGGACCTCCCCAGTGATAACGACAGAGCCCTGCCAATACATATCCACCATCGCCAGCTAACTGCACATCGTGTGCGATCCCTCCCTCGCCACAATAGAGACAGCTCCATTCCAGAAATCCCAGACTATTAGCTTTCAACAGCCACATTACTAAACGCGAAACGTTGTCATACCGCCCTGCCACAATATATCCCCCATCACTCGTTTTTCGAAGAGAATACCCGCTGCTTTGAGGAAAATCAGGATACATCTCACCATGAAATCTCAACCATACGGTCTCCCCATTGAAATTCAACTTCTCTAAGGTCATTTGCACGTATATGTCTGGCGGCCAGCCAGGCCAAGAATACAGCAACCACTTGGTGAAACCTGTGAGCACAAATCCCCCATCACCCGACGAAATTACTGAATAACCTCTGTTATCCCTATAATCCCAGGGAGCCCCTGGGTAGGGGTCGATACCGTGCTGATAGTATTTCGACCAAACCGTGTCTCCTACACTATTGACTCTGACAGCATGGATGAACTCGTAGCCAGTCGGCGTAATCCTTGAATAGCCGACGAATACATAACCGGAATCAGCGTATTGTACTACTGAAAACGCCTCATCACACTCTGAGCTCCCGTAAGTTCTTGTCCACAATGTGTCACCGTCAGCATCGATCTTCACTAACCAACAGTGCGTGGTTCCGGAACCAAAGGAATATGAACTTCCCGCAATGATGTAGCCCTGGTCAAAGGTCTGCCGGATGCAATAAGCTCTGTCATCGCCAAGTCCCGCATATCTCCTCGTCCACAACGTATCTGGCGCTTGCGCCAGCGCCACAGTCGCCCACACCATCACCACCAACCAACTCAACCCCGGTGCGAAAATACGTCCCGCTTTCATACCCACCTCCTGTTTTACAGCCCATCTTACTGCTGCGCTTCTCTCTCTGCAGCCGCCTCTCGCAGGCGACAGATAATCTCAATGCGACAATCGCTCTATGGCATCCCAACAATCTGACAATTCAGCAATTTGACAATTTAGCAATCGAGCAATCACTGCAGACCCATCCCCCCCCCTGTACACCCTCAGAGGTCTTTCCTGCAACTTACCACTTGTAACCTGCAATCTTACAATATACTCTAATCTATCAGACAAAGCAAGAACTTTTTCGCCCGTGCCATCACCTGATCCCATTCCATCCCATGATCCATCAGCACCCGCACCCCCAGTCCCTCCCGCCCCCGGAATTCCAACGGAAAATCTCCCGCGCGGCGCATGATGTGTCGGACCCGATCCGACAATGCTTCCCCCCGCCGCTCGGCAGGCAATCTGACGACATCAAACTCTATGGAAAATGATTTTGCTGTCAGCCGCGCTGCCCCAATTCCGGCATCTCGCCCCAGAAGCCTCAGTTCCACCAATCCCAGCAAATTCCGCCCTTCCTGGGGAATCCGTCCAAATCGGTCCCGAATCTCCATCCCGATGTCATCGATCTGGTGATAATCCTTGGCTTTGAACAGGCGTCGGTAGTATTCGACTCGCTGCCCGCCGTCGCTCATGTAGTCTTCCGGGAAGAAGGCATCCGCCGCGAATTCCAGCTTCGGCAGCCCGTCTCCGTCTTCCTTGGTAAGCTCGACCCCGGCTTCTTCCGCCTTGACTTCCTCCACCGCCCGCTGCAAAAGCTGAGTGTACAGTTCGTACCCCACCGAATTGATATTCCCGCTCTGTTCTCGCCCCAGCAGATTTCCCGCCCCTCGGATTTCCAGATCCCGCATCGCAATCTGAAATCCAGCCCCTAACGACGCAAATTCCGCAATGGTTGCCAGCCGCCTGCGAGCCGTCCTCGACAACTGCATCTTCGGCGGAATCATTAAATACGCATGCGCTTTCCGGTCCGACCGCCCGATCCTGCCCCGAAGCTGGTACAACTGCGCCAGTCCGAACCGATCCGCCCGGTTGACGATCATGGTGTTGACATTGGGTATATCCAACCCCGATTCGATAATCATGGTGGAAACCAGGCAATCGATCTTACGGTTCAAGAAGTCCAGCATCACTCGCTCCAGATCGCGTTCCTCCATTTGCCCGTGCGCCACCGCATAACTGAGTCCAGGCGCCAGCCGTTCCAGCAATCGCCGCATTGACTCGATCGACTGCACCCGATTGTGTACGAAATAGATTTGCCCGCCCCGTTCCACCTCGGCGTGCAACGACTGCGCGATCAACTGGTCATCCCAGGGATGCAGCACCGTCTCGATCGGATACCGGTTCGCCGGAGGCGTGTCGATCTGCGACATATCCCGAGCGCCCATTAAGGACATGTGCAGCGTCCGTGGTATCGGCGTCGCAGTCAAAGTCAACACGTCCACCGATGCCCTTTGTTGCTTGATCTTCTCCTTATGCTTGACGCCAAATCGGTGTTCTTCGTCAATCACCAGGAGCCCCAACTTCTTGAATTGCACATCCTTAGACAATATCCGATGCGTTCCGATCACTATGTCGATGCTCCCCTCAGCCAGATCTTTCACTACCTGTTTCTGTTCCTTTGGCGTCCGGAACCGTGACAACACCTCAATCCTGACCGGATACTTCCCCAATCGTTCCCGAAACGTGGTTAAGTGCTGCTGCGCCAGAATCGTCGTCGGCACCAGCACCGCAACCTGCATTCCTTCCATCACCGCCTTGAAAGCCGCCCGAACCGCGACTTCCGTCTTTCCGAACCCGACGTCGCCGCACACCAATCGATCCATCGGCACTGGAGCTTCCATATCCGCCTTCGCCGCCGCCACTGCCGCCAGTTGATCCGGCGTTTCCTCAAACGCAAACGATGCTTCCATTTCCCGTTGCCAGGGCGTATCCGGTGCAAAGGCATGCCCCTGGACTGTCTTCCGCTTGGCGTACAACTTGAGGAGCTCTTTCGCCATATCTTGCAACGACTTCTTTGTCTTGCTGCGGATCTCCTTCCATTCTTTGCCACCGATTTTCGACAACGGCGGCTCAAACCCTTCCCGACCACTGTATTTCTGGACCAGCGCAAGGTTTTCCAGCTTCACATACAGGATCACCTTGTCCCGATACTCAATCTTCAATGTCTCCCGTTCCCGCCCCTGCACTTTGATTTTCTCCAGCCCCATGAACCGTCCGATCCCATAATCCACGTGCACCACGTAGTCCCCGCGCTTCAATGCCTCCACCCCCGGAATCGGCAATACGTTCTTGAATCGAGTCCGGATCCGCCGCCGGCGCCGCCTCCCGAATATCTCCGGCTCCGTCAACACCACCAGGCGAGACGCCGCATGCACAAACCCGCCATGTAACACCCCCTGCACAAATCGAACCGCACCCTCCGGCAATCCCTGATCCAGGAAAATATCCTCCAACCGATCAGCGCTTTCCGCATACTCACTGAAGACATATGGTTCCAAACCTAGTTTCTCATACCTCTTCAAGCGCTCCACCACCAATGACATGTTCCCCATGAACGATTCCAGCGGCGCCCCCCCAAGATTAGCCCCCCTGCCACCCGGCTCCACCTGGAGCCGTTGGAACCCTTCCAAAGCCGCCTGAACCGCATCAGCCGAAATGTCTTTCCCCTGCTCGCGCAGCTCCTCCCACACCCCTGAACAGGTCGCAGGCTCCTGTACTACGACCACTGCACCGGAAGGCAAATGCTCCCACAGATGCCCTTCTCCGCCATCGCCCGGAGCCGAAATCCGGACCTGCGCCAGCTCCCCCACCGAGCTTTGCGTCCGGGGATCGAATTCCCGGATCGACTCGATACGATCATCGTACAGTTCTACCCGAATCGGCATCTCCCGCCCGTACGGAAACACATCGACTATCCCACCCCGAACCGCAAATTCTCCCATCCCCTCTACCATCGCCTCCCTAACGTACTTTCCCTGCGCCAGCCTGGAAATCAGATTCTCGCGATCCAGACGAATCCCTGCTTCCAGACGAATCACCCCTTTGGCGAACGCCTTGGGCGACGGCACCTTCTCCGCAATGCATGCTGCCGAGCACACCAGGCAGACCGGACCGCTGTCCGCCAGCTTCAACAACACTTCCTGTTGCAGCCCCCGGTCATACGACGATACCACCGCCCGGGTATGTCGGGGAGGCGCCGGCATCGATACCACCCGTTCCGCGCCAAGGATATTCTCCAAATCCTCGACCAGTTCTTCGGTCCTATCCAAATCGGGATGAATCACCACGGACGTCTTCCCCAACTCCAGCACCGGCAACGCCCCCACAATCGCCTCCATCGCTCCCGCCACTCCGCGCACCGATAGGGCAGAGGAACCCCTTAGTTTCTTCAGTACCTTGTCAAACGGTTCCGACCCGTACAACCGTTCCGCCAACTGTTTCGTCGTCATGTTTTTCTCTTTATGTTTCCTTCACGTGTCATTGCGAGGAATCTCGCCCTTGTCGGGACGACGTGACAATCTCATCCATATAATCTGTGTGGTGCAGGGTGTCCTCACCCCGCACGCATAGCATCATTGTGGTGCTGTCGGGTGTCCTCACCTGACAGTCCGGCGCCGACCGATCGTCCCGCACTTGCTTGTCCGCCTCAGGCGGAATGCGGAATCCAGCCCTTCTGATCTCCCCTCTGGTTCCCGGTGGGGATCAAGGGGGAGATGTCACCCACGCTTGCCTAACTTGCAACTCCTGCTGGCATTCTGCGTCGTGCGGGGTGTCCTCACCCCGCACGCATAGCATCATTGTGGTGCTGTCAGGTGTCCTCACCTGACAGTCCCGCTGCTGACGCATCATCCCGCACTTGCCTGTCCGCCTCAGGCGGAATGCGGAATCCAGCCCTTCTGATCTCCCCTCTGGTTCCCGGTGGGGATCAAGGGGGGGATGTCACCCACGCTTGCCTGACTTGCAATTCCTGCAAGTCCTGCTGGCATGGAAACCCGAGCCGCCTCTACGACGCTGCCGTCTTACTGTCCGCTTGTGATAAAATTCACAAAGTCCAATGCTACAAAATCCCCTCCATAACAACTGATGCACCCCTGTTCCTATTTCCCCCTCAAACTGAAACTGGCGGCCCCATGTTCCCACAAGAGAAGGCAGATCTGTTAGCTCAGGGCTACAAGCTCGGGGAACCGTAGAAAAGTGCGTGGCACCGGCTATCGGTAGTCTTGGATTCTATCTTAGCGTTTCCGACTCGAATACCCTGTCAGTGATGATGGAATATCCCCTCCCGTCTCGATTTATAGCCATTTCGGGACCTGTCCCAACGCCCCCCTCACCCTGCCATCATTCGCCTTCAACCGTTTCCTTGCTTCATCGGCATCCAGTCCTCCTATTGCCATCACAATTGCCGTCTTCAATTCCCCGTCCGCCTTGTTCAACCACTCCACCGCCTCCTCAAATGTGCACCCCGTCGCCAGAGTCAATATCCGGCATGACCTGGCGCGAAGCTTATCGCTCCAGGCTTTCAAATCCACCATCAGATTCCCCCACGTTTTCCCCATTCTGACCATTGACGCCGTGGTGATCATATTCAAGATCATCTTGGTCGCGGTGCCTGCCTTCAACCGGGTCGATCCCGCCACCACTTCCGGTCCCACAATGGGCGCGATCACAACATCCGCCGGCACATCCCCACCTGGCACATCGTTACACGTCACCAACACGGTAGCCGCCCCCATGGATTTTGCATATTCCAACGCGCCCATGACATACGGCGTCCGAGTGGACGCCGCTATCCCCACCACCACATCCTTCTGCGTTAATCCCCGCCTTCCCAATTCTCCCGCACCCGCCTTCTCGTCGTCCTCCCCCCCTTCCACCGATCTCACTAACGCCTCAATTCCGCCGGCAATAATCCCTTGCACCATTGCCGGATCGGTCCCGAACGTGGGAGGACATTCCGCCGCATCTAACACCCCAAGCCTGCCGGACGTCCCCGCCCCGACATAGAACAAACGTCCCCCCTTCCTGAAGGACGTCTCGACCATCGTCACGGCTTGCTCCACCTGGGACAGCACTTTTTCGACAGCGGAAATGACCTCGCGGTCTTCGCGACTCATAACCTTTAGAATCTCTCCCACGGTCATGGCGTCTAGATCTCGAGTCCGGGGATTCAACGATTCCGTGGTCAGATTCTGCAACCGGTCATACACATGCCGCTTCATATCCTATATCTTTCGAAAGATCCCTAAGACCCGCGGGGGGTCATAATTGTGAACGGTCACCAATTCAAATTTCGGTTTCTTGACAGCCTTCATCTCCTGTGGAAACCTGGAGCCTTTCCAGGCAATCAGCCGTCCTCCTCCGACCAAAAGCTGCGCCGCTATTTCCTGTAGTCTCGCCATCGGCGCCACACCCCGCGCTAACGCCAATTCGAATTGCCCGCTCGCGAGATTCTCCGCCCGATCCCAGATTACCTCAACATGCTCAAGCTGCAATTCTGCCACCACGCGCTTCAGGAAATCCGCCTTTTTCCTGGTGGCTTCCACCAAAGTTAGCCTTAGCGCCGGTCGAAATATCTTGATTTCCGCTCCTGGAAATCCCGCCCCCGATCCAATACAAATTCCACGCAGCGGGGCTTTGTCAACGAAGGGCAGCGCCGCCAGCGACGGCATGACATGCCGCTCGATCAGGAAATCCCGATCCCCATGGGACACTAAATTCACCCGCTGGGATTCTTCTCGAACCATCCAAATGTGATGGAGGATTCTCTCTCTGTCACGGGGTTCGGATTCCACTGCGATTTCCTGCAACCCCGAATGCAATCTTAGCCCCCAAGATTTTGGAATCTTAACCCACTTATCCACAACTTATCCACATGACGGAATAGGCAGGTATGTTCCACGTGGAACAAATCTGCTTGCAGAGCTCTTCGCAATCGCACCCATTTATTAGTAAACAAGTTACAGCATCTATCCCTGTAGAGCGAGCTCACGTCAAATTCTAATTATGTCCTACAATGACATAACATCTCTCGCGCATATCCACATTTCAAATAGCGCCCCGAGGCGTTCCACGTGGAACATGCCCTCGCTTCAGATATACCATCAAAATCGCCAGATCACCATGGGACACTCCCGAGATTCTGGATGCCTGTCCCAGGTTCCGTGGACGCACCCGCGCCAGCTTCTCTCGCCCCTCCATTGACAACTCGCGCATCGACCCGTAATCGAGGTCCTGCGCGATCGCGTGCGATTCCATCCTACGGAACGTCTCCACCTGAAGATTCTGACGTTCGACGTAGCCCTGATACTTCACCCGAATCGACACTTGCTCCCACGCCGCATCCCGAATCCCCGCATCATCGACGTTGTCGTCCCAATTGCCCCAAAGCGCCATCAAATCCCCTATCTCGATTTCCGGGCGTCGTAGCACCAGGTTCAACCGTTCCCCTTTCCTCACAGCCAGCTCAGATACATCCTCCGACGCCACAGTGCTCGCCAGCCATTCCTCCAGTTCGCTCATGGCTCGACGCTTGCTTTCCAAGCGCTGCCACGCATCGTCGCCTATCAGCCCCAGCCGTTTCCCGATATCCATCAACCGCAAATCGGCATTGTCCTGCCTGAGGAGCAACCGCCATTCCGCCCGAGACGGGAACATTCGATACGGTTCCTCTGTGCCCTTAGTCACCAAATCATCGATCAATACCCCGATATAGGCTTGGCTCCGATCCAGAATTACAGAATCCTGCCCGCTCACCTTCCCGGCGGCATTGACCCCTGCCATCAATCCCTGAGCGGCTGCCTCCTCATACCCCGATGTCCCCAAGATCTGTCCCGCAAGATACAGTCCCTCGATCAACCGGCTCTCCAACGTCAATTCCACCTGGCTCGGCGGAAAATAATCATATTCGATCGCGTATCCCGCCCTCGTCATCCGCACCTTTTCCAAACCCGGAATCGTGTGTAGAATCTTCTCCTGGACATCCGCAGGCAAGCTGTTGGACATGCCGTTCAGGTACACTTCCGGATTTCCACGCCCTTCCGGTTCGACAATCAGGGGATGATGATCTCGATCCTCGAACCGCACCACTTTGTCTTCAATCGACGGACAGTACCTCGGACCCCTTCCCTTAATCCGTCCCGAATACAGCGCTGAAAGCCTCAAATTATCCTTCACCAATCGATGGCTCGCATCCGTTGTCTGTGTCCAGTAGCACGGCAGGAAGGTCTGCAAGATCTCTGTCCCGTTTCCGTTCCTGGACTTGTGCGAAAACCACTGAGGGACCTCGCTGTCCTGCCGCCCCATTTTGCCACGGTCGATCGTCGTCCCATCCAATCTGGGCGGCGTCCCGGTCTTAAACCTCCCGACTTCAAATCCTAAAGACACCATCGTTTCTGAAAGCCCCAACGCTGGAGCTTCGCCATGCCTCCCCGCTGGATACGACTCCGCTCCCCGATGGATCAGCCCGTTCAAAAACGTCCCACATGCCAGAATCGCTGCCCGGCAGGGTATGATATCGCCATGGGTCGTCCGTACACCTGTCAAATGCCCATCGTCCGCGATCACTGCGACGACCTGATCCTCTAAAACATCCAGCCGCTCCTGTTGCGCGATCGCTTCCTGCATATAGATGGCGTACCATTTTCTATCCGATTGCGCCCGCGGCGACCACACTGCTGGTCCCTTGCCCCGATTCAACATCCGGAACTGCAGCATCGCCTTATCCGTGATCCGCCCCATCTCGCCGCCCAAGGCATCGATTTCCTTCACCAGATGCCCTTTTGCCAATCCTCCAATCGCCGGATTGCATGACATTTCAGCAATCTTGTCCTTCCGGATCGTGACCATCAGAGTGGACATACCCATCCGAGCCGCTGCCAGAGCCGCTTCGCAGCCTGCATGTCCTCCCCCAACCACCACGATGTCGTACGCCTCACGCATGATGCCGCGTCTCACGACTAACCTGATCGTGCGATTGACCGGGCATTACACCCGTGCTATTCCTACTTGCCAATACAGAACCTGGAAAATATCCGATCCAGTACATCATCGCCCACCTCGACTCCGGTGATCTTCCCCAATGCCTCAGCCGCCTGCCGGAGTTCAAAAGCTACTATCTCCATTCCAGCCCCTTCCTGTTCCGCCTCTGTCACCCTTCTCAATGCCTGTGCCGCCTCCTGCAGCGCCTCAACCTGGCGCACTTCAGCAATAATGATCTGCTCCCCATCTGTATTGCCGTCTTTCCATATGTTATTAATTATCAGTTTCTTAACGTCGTCCAATCCTGTTCCTCTCAATCCCGAAACTGATATTTCCGGTTTGCCCGGCAGCTCTTCCGGATATGATCCTCTCTTGGGAAGGTCGCCTTTGGTCCACACCGGAACAAAGCGGCTTTCCTTAACCGCATCCATCACCACTGGGTGAGGGACCCGCGGTTGGGACCGATCCACCAGCAACAACACCAGATCCGCCTCTCGAATCCGTTCCACAGTGCGCTTGATCCCCTCCTGTTCGATCTTCCCGCCTCCGGTGCGAATTCCTGCGGTGTCAACCAATCGAATCGGCACACCATCAATCCCGATCCATTCCTCAACCGCATCCCTGGTCGTCCCCGGCACAGGACTCACCAGCATCCGCTCCCGTTGTACCAGCGCGTTGAATAACGTAGACTTTCCCGCGTTTGGCGCCCCGGCAATCACCACCTGCGCCCCCAGCTGCAGAAGCCTTCCCTGGGTATAGGTTTCCATGTATCCGTCGATTTCGCCTCGAATGCCGCTCAGCCGCCGCTCCAATTCCCCGGGTGGCAACGGGTCAATCTCCTCATCGACGAAATCTAATCTCGCTTCGATTTCCGCCAGCAGTTCGATGACCTTGCCCCGAATCGCCTCGACCGCTTTCCGAACCCCTCCTTCCAGCCTCTGTGCCGCCGCCCGTCCCGCCTTATCCGTTCCCGCCCGGATCAGTTCCGCCACCGCTTCCGCCTGCGACAGATCCATCTTGCCGTTCAAGAACGCACGGCGAGTGAATTCTCCCGGTGCCGCCGCCCGAGCCCCCGCCTCAAGGAACCGGGCAAATATCTGCCTGGGCACCGCCTGCCCTCCATGACAAACGACCTCCACCATGTCTTCGCCGGTGAAGCTGTTGGGCGCGCGGTAGACGATTACCACCGCCCGATCAATGACCATTTTGTCCCGCGATAATACGGTGGACACGGTCACAGTCATCCCCGCTGCGTCGCGAACACGGTCACCTCGGCGGCAGCAATCTCCAGCAATCGTGCATGCCTGCGGACCGCTGAGTCGTACAATAGCTAACGCCCCCTCTCCGGGGGGCGTCGCAATGGCTGCAATCGTATCGTCGTTGACCATCACTTCTTCAGCTTTGCCTGCGGCTTGGGCAATTCCTCCACCGTTTCCAACGTCGGATCATGAGTCTTCACCATCCGCTGCTGCAACAGTGTCAAAACATTGAACAGCGTATAATACAACGTCAAACCCGACGGCAACTTGTTAAAAATCAACACCAAAAACACCGGCATGAAATACAACATCATCTTCTGATTGGGATCGGTCATCGTCAATTTTGACTGAAAATACGTTGACAGCCCCATCACAATCGGCAATATCGCTACCCCAGCGCCGTACAGCGGCAGCGACCATGGCAGATGGAAAATATAATCCGGCGCCGAGAGATCTTTGATCCAAAACATAAACGGCGCCCCCCGAAGTTCGATGGTGGATCGGAAAACGCTGAACAATGCGATAAACAACGGCATCTGAATTAGCACCGGCAGACACCCGCCCATCGGATTGACCTTGTGCTCCTTGTACAGCTTCATGGTCTCCTTCTGAAGCCGCTGCATATCATTCTTGTACTTCTCCCTAAGCTCCTTGATCAGAGGCTGCAACACCTGCATCCGCTTCATGGACTCGTGGCTCTTGTGCGTCAGGGGCCACACCACAACCTTCACAATCACCGAAAAGATGACCAGCACCACCCCATAATTGGGGATGACGCTGTGAAGTCCCCTCATTATCCACAGAATCGGCACCGTCAGCTTGAAAAAATCCCATCCCCAGTCCAGGGTCTTCTGCAACCTATCGCCCTGCGCCTTCATTATCCAATAATCCATGGGACCCAGGAACACCAGGATGTCCCGGCGATAGTCCTTTCCGTACAAAGGATCAATCAACGCAACCCGAAACACCTTCTGCTGCATGTCTTTCCGTTCCGGATACACGTAATCTTCCCGCACTCCGTGGATGAAAAATCCAGCCGCCAGCTTTTCCTCGGCAATCAACGCCGCCTCGAAATAGCGATTGCGGACCGCCACCCACTTGGTATCCCCCGTCTTCAGCGAATCTTTCTTGCCTACATCGTACTTGATCAAATTGTCCCCGTAAAGCGCGTAGGCTTTGGCATGTTGTATTGCCAGCGAGGTATCCACTTCAGTGATCGACAACCCCCCATTCCAATCCAGCCACGTTTCCTCACCCGGCACACCTGAACCTACGCCACGGGCATCGATCGACCACCGCACCACATATTGGTCCCCGTAGAAGTGGTACCGCTCCTCGATAACGGCTCCCGTCGAACTCTGTGCTCGAAATGTCAGTGAGTCGCTTCCGGCTCCCTGCAGCTCAAGTCGCGTTTTGTCCACGGTAAAATAGATGTCCTCCGTGTTCAAAGACCGACCCCGTTCCCCAAACGACGCCACCAAATTCGCCCCGCCGTTGTCCTCAATGATCTGCACATCCCCGCCAAGATGACTGTGATACCCATGCACCACGCACCGTACTAATTTCGCGCCATGGGTACTGAACACCAGGGTCAGCTTGTCCGTGACCACTTCCACCGTCTGTTCCACACCCTCAGTCGGAAACCCGCCCTGGTTCAACTCGCCGGCGCCAGTCACCTCCGGTGTGACAAGCGGCGCCGCCACCTTCCCGGTCTGCTGCAGTTTTTCCTCCAGACCAGGCGTTATCGGCTGCTGAACCGGCGTCTCCGGTTGCGGCTTCTCAGGCACCATCCACTTGTAATACAGCGGCATCAGGATGATGACCAACCCGATTAACACGATAGCAATTATGGTATTACGATCCATGACCTTAATCTAATCAGACTTTCTAAATGAGCAGCATATGGTATTCGTGATATGGGTCCTTCTATCTAAAACGTGAGGATGGTTTGCGTGCCTTTTTCTGGCGTCTTCCGGGCAAGATAGCGACCAGCTTGTTCCAAACAGCCGGTTCTCTCTGCGATTACTTTTAGATCGATACGCTTCAAAATGTCTATCGTGACCGGTCTCTTTGCATCGAGAAAAACGAGAGACATGAGAAACTTCTTTGATACTTCGGAATTCAGCAATGAACATAAGAATGCCGCCTCATCATAGCTCTTACACGAAATAAAATAGCATGTATCATCCAGCACTATGGGTTTGTCCCCCGAAGAACCAACGACTCTAAAGGAAATATGCTTGTAAAGTCCTGAGACGCCAACTTTCCACGGTGCGAAAGTATATGCACCAACCCCAAACACAGAAAAACGCGACCGCTTTTTGTAGACAATGCTTGCACGTTTGTCCAGGTATGTACTGTGTGATAGAAGATAATTCCAGGTTTTTGGAGCTCTTAACATAATGACAGAAGTATCATCCGTGGTATTTCTTTGAGTAACAAGAATATACTTAGATGGGCGTAACCGATTGTTGGCTAGGTCTGAGGACTTAAGCAACGGGAACAAGTAATTCGGTTCAATATCGCAGTGTTCCCCTAGCCCGTTCATATAGTGACCGCCCGTAATTTTGAACTCCATGATCTTGCTGGCGTCGTGCTTTATACCCGATCGCCATTTACGATGCTCTACTCCATCAATATCCCTCAGGTTTTCATAGGAGTCTATGTCTGCAACCAATTCGCCCCGGACAAGACCGAACGTGCTGATTAAGTTCTGGAAATCCAAATCACCATACACTTGTGCCACTGGTCGTTTACCCGAGCCCCCAGTATGAGCAACCAGCAGACAGGCATCAGCTGAAACTCCAAAATGCTGTCCGGCATCAACCAAGTGCATGGAACAATTCGAGATGTCAAGCCCCTTCTGCCATGAAAACTTTAGGACCTTTCGCGCTGTTCCAGTCTTGCACAGCATAGCCAACGTCCCCGCCGTTCCACTCAGGCTTTCGAGCAACTTTATCAACATCCACTCAGAAATGTCAAAATTCGCCTTCCCTGTCCTTGCTGCGAACCCAGCATGATTCTGGAAATTGCTCTTCTTTGGAAGGTTATCGCTACCCATAACTGCAAGCGCAGCGTTCGTTACCCACGGAGGATTGCCTATTATCAGAAGGTCAGATGAAAGGGATCTGAAAAAGCTTCTCCAGTCCTTGTGGTAGAAATTGTCGCTGTCCAAGTCGAATTGCAATCGACCGAAGCGGGAAAGAGATCTCTTGGCACTTTCGATCCGCTCTGGGTTAATGTCGAATCCGTAGTAACGCGTTCCGTCCCCAAACGACTCCGCGCACGCGACAAGGAAATTGCCCGTTCCACAAGTCGGCTCAATGACGACAGACGGACAAACGCCATCTACCTGCAAGAACTTCACTATGGACCGTGTCAAATTCAGCGGCGTTTGGAAATCACCAAACTCACGACATTTCTGAGTCCGCATGCTTATACTAACCTAATAAGACCTTCGACCTCGCCTGCCTTTTCAATCACCCGCCCGTACTGTAGTCTCCATTGAAGAGCGTTAGAAATCGTGAGGTAGCCAATCCCAGGGGGACTCCCTTTTATCTCTTCCGCAAGTTCCTGGGCTTGTATCTCATCAACAGGGAGAAAACGCTCGTTCAGAAAGGCGATTATGTCGTCCACGTTACCCGCATTGTCGAGTATCTTTCGCAAACCCGATGTAGTCTGAAAATCTCCAGTCCGCGTGCTCTCAATAAAGATCACATGCTTAACATCCAGATTTCCCGTTCGCGACAGCTCGTCATCTGTCTTCTCGTATACAAAGACCAGCAATGAATAGCCTAATCCATACACCTTCTGTCTGGCTGATTTGAATGGACTAGATGACTGCGGTTGCCTAATGCTGGTCACCTTAATGTCAACGCCAAGTTCAGGGAAATCAATGCCTTTAGCAGAAGACCCCTCATGATAACTGTATTTGCTCTTGAGGTATCTTTGGAACTTATGTTCCAGGTAGGTGCCAACTGCCTTTCCATCGGTAACGCCAAAAAGCGTCGATTCCCTATGTTTCGACTCTCGCCCAGCAAAGCGACGGGCTTCTTTCTTTAATAAGGCGATCGTCAGGGGTTTCACTGCCTATTCTCCCGTGTCGAGGCTACTTTTGTCAAATTCAATAAGGCACCGGATCTTTGCCGCCCGGGTGCAACGGATGACACCTGAGTATCCGCCGAATCGACAACCACCCTCCCCGGAAAAGCCCGTGCCGCAAGATCGCCTCTTCCGCATATCGGGAACACGACGGCACGAATCGGCACCGCGCACCCAATAGGGGCGATATGAACACCTTATACAGATGAATCAACGGGACCACGCCGTAAGCGATTAGCCCACGTTGACACTTTTGCGAAAAGGTCATCCCAATTCTCCGGCAGCCGGGTAAGATGAAAGAGGATGGTCATCGAAGAAAACAGCGCCCGATTGCGCCGGTAGTATTCCCGAATCCGCCGCCTGGCATAATTTCTCTGCACCGCATTCCCGATCCGCTTCGGAACCGTCACTGCAAACTTGGCTTCTGTCTGCGGCAAAAAAAAAAGCAAAAATTCCCCAACCCTAACCTTCTTACCGGACTCCCGGATCCGCTGAAACTCCCGACGCCCGCGAAGGATCACCGACCGGGGTAGCCCTTCTCCCGCATTTCCCATTTCAAACACTGGGTTCAATGAAATAGTTGACTGCAAAGCAATGGCTTTTGTCTGCTTCAGAGTGCCCACACCCTGAGGCTCTGTTCCTTTCCCCCCTGCGACAGTAGGGGGGAACATAAAAGGGGGTCGCATTCGTGCTCTGAGGTATCCTCAACCCGCAGCCATAGCCGCATCACAATTCGTCGCTAACCGTCAGACGCTTTCTGCCTTTGGCTCTGCGGCGGCGAAGCACGTCCCGACCCGCGCTGGTCTTCATCCTCTCCCGGAAGCCATGCTTATTCCGCCGTTTTCTATTCGATGGCTGATACGTTCGCTTCATAAAGCCCTCATGCTTTTCAAGTGACTTTAACCTAATAATATACAGAATAAAAATCGCCGATGCAAGACTTTTCTCCACAGATGCTTATCCCTCGTCAAAATCGGAATTTACGGTAACCTCCGAAATCTCAATAGCTTACAACGACCTGTATTTGCGACCTTTTTTCTCTTGACAAAGAAACAAAAACTCCCTATATTGCACCTCGCCGTCACTAAATCAGCAAATTCGCCCCGGTATCGACATCCATTCCTATTAAGAATCGCAGATGACTCAGAACATCGCCGCCGAACCTATCTGGGAACGCTTCCTTGCCATCGTCAAATCCCATATCCCGGACCAGAGCTTCCAAACTTGGTTCGTACCGCTGAAACCCTTGAAAATCGAAGACTACGCGGTGACCATCCAGGTCCCCAGCCATTTCTACTACGAGTGGCTGGAGGGGCATTATTCCAACGTGATCAAGAGCGCTTTGCACGAGCTGCTGGGGACGCGAGCACAAATCAATTATTCCGTCGACGAGTCCTTCGACCCCGGGAATCCAGAGCCCCAAAAGCCCGTGCCAGCCGTCACCGTGTACCGAAAAAACCCCGATGCGAGCAGTACCCTGAACCCCCGGTACACCTTCGACAATTTCGTGGAAGGAGACGGAAACACCTTTGCCAAAGCCGCAAGTTTGGCAGTGGGCGAAGCGCCAGGTCGAACCCGCTTCAATCCATTGTTGATCTATGGCGGCATCGGACTGGGCAAAACGCACCTCATCCAAGCCATCGGCAATTTCGCCAAACAGAACGCCACCATCCAGCGCGTGATCTACGTTTCCAGCGAAAAATTCACCCTGGAATTCATCCGTTCCGTCCGGGAAAACAAGTCCACGGATTTCTCCAACATCTATCGGAACACGGATCTGCTGCTGGTCGATGACGTCCAATTCTTTGCCGGCAAAGAACGCACTCAAATGGAGTTCTTCCACACCTTCAATACCTTATACCACGCCGGCAAGCAAATCGTCCTGTCCGCCGACCGACCGCCCAAAGAGCTGGACGGCATGGATGAGCGGCTGGTCTCCCGCTTCCAGTGGGGTTTGATTACCGATATCCAGCCGCCGGATTTCGAAACACGTGTGGCGATCCTGGAGAAGAAAGCCGGGGAAGATGGGGCGCAGCTACCCGGAGAAATCCTCCATTTCCTGGCTTCGCATATCACGTCAAATGTCCGGGAACTCGAGGGCGCCCTGATCAGCCTGTTTGCTTTTGCGTCGTTCCATCGTGCCGAAATCACGTTGGACCTGGCGAAAAAAGTGCTCCGCGACCAAATCGGACGCTCGCCTTCCCGAATGTCCATCGAAGACATCCAGGAAATGACCGCCAAGCATTTCGGTCTGCCCAGCGACCTGCTCCGCTCCAAAACCCGCAAAAAGGAGATCGCACGTGCTCGCCAAATCGCCATGTATCTGTGCGCCCAGCACACCGATCACTCCTTGAAGAGCATCGGACTCTTGTTCGGAGGCAGAGATCATACGACCGTAATCCATGCCCGGCAATTCATCGACCACGCCATGCTCGGTGACCCTGACATGAAGTCTGTCGTCGAAGCACTCGAAAAGAAAATCGAACTGACGTCCTTATAAGTTATTCACTATTCACCCCGCATCTTGTGAATAGGGGTGCATCACATGTGAGTAACTCCCAGAATTTTCCAAAGAATCGAGCGAACCGAATTTTCCAGGACTTTTTGAGAGTCATACACACCCTATCCACAGAGTCACGAGAAGAATCTGAATAGCCATCTCGATGAAAAACAGCAACAAAAGCGAGTTATCCACCTTATCCACGGTAATACATTAACATCGTTTTCAATCTCTCTAAGAAAAGAAAAATATTTTAATATAGCCATTGTCTGACGGGGGGACTCTTAGCCTGGAGGCAAATCTATGCAATTCAGTGTCAGCCAAAATCTTTTCCTGCAAGCACTGGCGAAAGTATTCAGCGTCGTTCCCCAGCGGTCCACCATCCCCGCTCTGAATAACGTGCTGTTCAATCTCAAGGGCAACGACCTCACTTTGTCAGCCACTGACCTCGAAATATCGCTCTCGACCAAGATAGATGTAAATGGCTCGCAGGATGGTCAAGCCGTCATCCTGGCTCGCAAGCTTCACGAGATTATCCGCGAGCTTCCCGATATCCAGGTCACGGTGTCCGTGTCGGAAGATCGGCGGGTCGAAATTTCTTGTGAGCGAGGTAGCTATCACCTAAGCGGTGACGATGTCGAAGATTTCCCCATGCTACCTACCATTGATGGCGGGTCTGAGGTCACTCTGAGCGCGGCGAAATTGCACCGCATGATTGGAAAATCGATGTTCGCGGTCTCGAAAGACGAACTACAGCCCGCTTTGACAGGCATTCTGTTTGAAATTCGCCCCGAGGAATCGCGCTGTGTGTCCACGGATGGTTACCGCCTGGTGAAAATCATCGACAAATCCTTCCGATTCAAAGGCGAACAGCATAACTTCATTGTCCCCTACAAGGCTATGAATCTGCTGCATCGGTTGCTGGAAGAGGAGAAGGAATTGAAGATCCAGTTCGACGAGAACCATCTGATATTCCAGATGAGTGACACTGAACTGATCACACGACTGATCGAAGGCAAGTACCCCCGTTACGAAGCTGCGATTCCCTCTGCCTCGCAAAACATTCTAAAAGTCGATCTGGAAGCCCTTCGAGCCACGGTGCGCCGAGCCTCGATTTTTGCCGATTCCCTGAGTCGCCAGGTGAGATTTAAACTGAGCGAAAATGCGTTGGAGGTCATGGCGGAAGACATGGAAGTCGGCGGATCCGCCAAGGAAAACCTCGCGGTCGACTACAAAGGCGACGAACTACAGGTGGGTTACAATGCCACCTATGTCCTGGATGCATTGAAGCAATTGGACACCGACGAAGTCATCTTTGAAGTCGGTTCTGCCGGTACCCCCGGGATTATCAAACCCACCGAGCAGGAGGCAAACGAGGACTTCATGATGCTGATTATGCCTATCCGATAGACGGATGCGTCAGGGGACGTAGATTCTACAGTGGGGATGGGTATCTGTGTGCTGTCGAGTCTCCGCACTCGACAGCTCGCAATCGTACATGCTGTTAGGTGTCCTCGCCGGACAGCCATGATTGTGGGTGCTGTCAGGTGTCCCCACCTGACAGCCACCAATTCTGCTTATTCCTCCAAATCCCCACTTCCGAACAACAGAGCCTGGCACCCGCCAGGCTTTAACGTGATTAGATCTTGTAGCTTAGCGCCTGGTGCGCATCGAAAATATGATTGTGCAGTCAAACTGACAGTTGACTAGGTCGGCTTCGGCAGAAACCCGACAATCGCAATTGCGTGATTCAAAACCCTGAATTCCCAGAGATCAAAGAGTAGCATTGGAAAAAATCTTACAGGAGGGTGCTCAAATGAATACCTGGTCTCGGAAGTTATCAGCATTCGCGCTCTGTTGCGTCCTGTTCATCCTGGTTACAGTAGGAGCAGCAAAATGTGAATCTCCCCGAATGGTCTTTGGTGTCAAGCCCGGAATGACGGTTCAGTCATCGTTCTTCGGCTTGGCATTCAACAGATTTGAGCCATATGTCGGCATTGATTGGGTTGCTATCTCTGTTGATGCCGAAGGGTCTGATGTTTCTGGAAGTGTGTTCATCCCACACATTGGCTCAAAGTTATACCTGAAATCGCGACCGCTTGAAAGAGCCGTTATCCCCTATTTTCTCGGGGATGTATTCTTCTCCCTCGCCTCGGTGAGCATACAGGGGTTTGACACCGAGGAAGAGGACATGGTTAAAGACATCCTGCAATTCTGGGGACTGGGATTGGGTTTTGGCGCCGAGTTTTATTTCACAGAATCCTTCAGTGTCGGTGGTGAATACGGACTGCGTTATTTCCATGACCATGTTGACGCGCCAGAGCAGGAATCGCACTACTATTATAACGAGGTCTGGAAGGGGAATGACCGTGTCTCAAAGAGCAATGTGGAATTGGACCAGCCAATTAGCAGCACGCAAGTTGACGCGGTAAATGACGAGTTCTCCTTCGCCTTCAAGGTTACCTATGTAGCGATCTCGTTAAACTTCCATTTCTGATCCTGGATGTCCTGGTTTATATTCCCCCCGGTATCCGGGGGAAATTAAAAGGTGGGTATCGCATGCGTTGGTGCTGAATTATCGTGCCCCAACCTTGTTCCCGCCCGGGAGTAGGTCAGGATCCCCGGGATCCTGACATCTGGTAGGTCGGGTTCCGCAGAAACCCGACAAAATCGTCTAGGGTGCTGCAGGGTGCCCTCACCCTGCAGGCCCGTTTAGTTGAGGTCATTTCTGTTCCCACTGCATGAGTAGGTCGGGTTCCCCAGAAACCCGACAAACACGTTCCCGCCAGGCTTCAAATGAAGAGTAACCTGGCGGGCACAAAGCCCTAACGGGGTGCAAGAAAGTAGTCTGGGGCAACGCCCCAGTAATCGGGCTACGCTACCACCATACTTCACATCCTCAAAAAGGCAGCGGGGGTAACTGAATCAATGGAGGTTTGTCATGAAACGACTGATCGTGCTATCTGCACTGCTTTCGATCCTTGCTGTGTCCGGTCTGTCACAACCGCCGGATACCTTGTGGACTCGCACCTATGGCGGAGCTGGCACTGACCGGGCGTATGCAATTCAATGCACTGATGATGGCGGCTACGTTCTTGCCGGATTCACATGCTCTTTGTCAGGCGTGGAAGACGCCTATCTGGTTAAAACGGATTCCAACGGGGACACTCTGTGGACTAGCAGCTATGGAGGGGAGGGCTATGATTACGCCCAGGATGTCCGCCAAACTAATGACGGCGGGTATATCATTGCCGGACATACCAGCTCCTTCGGGGCAGGAAGCTACGACATGTACCTGGTGAAAACCGACGCGTTGGGTCATACCCAATGGACCCGTAGCTATGGTGGACAAAGTGAAGAGATGGCTTGTTCTGTCCGCCAGACGCCGGATGGAGGCTACATTGTCGCGGGTCATTCCTATTCAATGGGTCCCTCGTGTGACCTCTACCTGGTCAAAACTGACGGCATCGGCGACACTCTTTGGACTCGCACCTATGGAGATGAGTATCTGGACCAGGCAAGATGCCTGCAACTCACATCTGACGGAGGATACATCATCGCGGGATATACTGAGTCTCCACCCTCCTTCAACGCTTGGCTGCTTAAGCTCGATGCCAATGGTGACACCTTATGGACGCGAACCTATGGTGATTATTTCGGCGAGCCGTTGCCTTGCTCTGCCTATTGCGTTCAGCAGACTGCCGACCAGGGCTATATTCTTGCCGGGTATATGATTGGACCTTGCATGACCAGCGACATCTATGTGGTCAAAACCAACAGTGTTGGAGATACCTTGTGGACCAATCTCCTACCGGAAAGCAACTATAGCAGTGAAACGGCGTATTCGGTTCAGGAGTTGGGAAACGGAGACCTGATAATTGCGGGTGTCAAGAGTCCGCACTATCATGAAGACGACGCCTATCTACTGAAGTTCAGCAGTTCTGGGACCCTTCTGTGGTCAGCAACATACGGTGGCGGGTATGTTGATGTGGCTCGCGGGATCCAATTTACCGACGATGGAGGATACATTATAGCGGGATACACCTATTCTTATGGAGCTGGTGAAGGCGATTTCTACCTGATCAAAACCGGTCCCGACGGAGCGCCGGTGGTTCCTCCGGAGCAGGGTCAAGCGTTCCCGATAACCTATGCTTTGCATCCGCCTTATCCGAATCCTTTCAATGCCAGCACGGTGTTACGATATGAGGTGCCGAGGTCAGGTTCCATCCATTTGACTATCCACAATCTGCTGGGACAGCAAGTGGCGACTGTCATTGACCGAGCCATGAGCGCTGGCAGTTATTCGGCGATTTGGAACGCCGGCGATTTGCCTTCCGGCATTTATTTCTTGTCCATGTCCGCCGCTGGCGTCCAATCGGTACAGAAGATGGTGTTGATCAAGTAATTTCCCCCCTGCTGTTGCAGAGGGGAACAAAAGGGGGGTGTCGTCGACCTTCCCCCCGGTATCCGGGGGGGAAATAATCCGCCAGAGGCGCATAGAAAGCAGCCGAAAGTGGCACGGGCGTCCCGCCCGTGACATCCCTCTGACTCTGACATTGTCGCTCACGATTAGCGAAAGGCATGTTCATGAAAAAGTCGCTCATCTTAGCAGCCATCCTGATGACGGCACTGCTGTTGTATGCCCGCACCGATTACACCGGCTATTCCGGTGCACCGGGCTCCTATGGCACCTGTGCCTACTCCTGTCACGGAACTATCGGTGGTGGAACCATCCAAATCAACGGTTTTCCCACCGAATATGTCCCCCTGCAGACGTATAACGTGACGATCTTCCATACGGGTGGAAACCAAATCAGTCAATTCAACGGAAGCTGCCGCGCGGGCTTCGGTACCCAAAACGCCGGTGTGATTTCAGCCGCCTCCAGGACCGAGACGTACAATGTGGCTGTTGAAACCAACGGCATCCATTTTTCCACCGCCTCTCAAGATACCGCCGCTTTCGACTGGACTGCTCCCCATTTAGGAACTGGCGAAGTTCGACTGTATATTGCCGGACAACAAGACGGTCAATATGGTCCTAATACTATTCTGGTTCTGGTAGCCAACGAACAGCACACGAATGTCGAAGGAAACCCGACACTGAATCCAGCACGAATTGCGCTGCTTCCAGCCTATCCCAATCCTTTCAATGCCAGTACAGTATTGACCTATGAGGTCATTCGTGATGGTCGGATAACGTTGACTATCTGCGATATTTCGGGCAATTCGGTGGCAACGTTATTCGATGGTATACAGTCGCCCGGACAGCACCGTGTGACCTGGGATGCTTCAGGAATCGCTTCAGGCATCTACTTCTGCCAGATGTCCGCCACAGGTTTCAAATCGGTGCAGAAGCTGGTGTTAATTAAATAACTTCCCCCCCGGTATCCGGGGGGGAATTAAAAGGGGGGGCGCGTAGGTGCCGGCTTCGCCGCGCACCAAAAGGCGCACGATTGTTCCCACCAGGTTTCAAGCGTAGCGTAACCTGGCGGGCAGAAAGGTAGGTTGGGTTAGCCTTGCCCTTGAGGGCTGGCGTAACTCAACAACTCCGTGCTGTCGAGTCTCCGTACTCGACAGCCCCTAACCCTATCATCGATTTCCACGCATGAGATCACTATGGACCGTTTCGCCAAAGGCATGATTTCCTTAAAACAGATCCTGGATAAGACCCTCGAAAGCCACGGGATAGACAAACGTCTCCAGCAGGAGAGCGCGGTCGTACAATGGGAGGACATCGTGGGGGCGAAGATCGCCCAGGCGTCCAAAGCTGTCAAAATCGACCGCGGCACGCTCCTGATCGAGGTGAAATCCTGTGCCTGGAAACAGCAGATCCAAATGCTGAAGCCTGAGATTATAAAGAAACTGAACGCCCAGCTCGGCGCCGATGTTGTCAAAGACATTCGGTTTCGATAAATAGAAGTAATATAGTGCGAACAAGTTCCCATTTTGGGAACTTTTTGCTTGATTCCTAAATTTAATATGGTAGATTAGGTATATGCGAGTCGTAGGGGAATTGAGACTAAGAGAGTTCACCTCAGTGTATTCGGACGCAAAATCCCGGATCGAGACATGGTTGAGTGAGACAAAGGAAGCAAACTGGGCTCGTCCTCAGGACATCAAGCGGAGCTACAGTTCCGCGAGTTTTTTAGCCGACCGGGTGGTGATCTTCAACATCAAGGGCAACAAATACCGACTCGAGACCAAAGTGAGCTACAAGTTGGGCGAAGTAGAAATCTTATGGGTAGGGACACACAAGGACTACATGAAGAGGAATAAGCAACTTAGAAGGTAAGAAGTGACTCCGAAAGTGATAGAAAACCGCAGAGAATACGAGGAGGCGCTGGCAGAGTACGATACTCTGATGGATCTTGATCCCGACAGAGGCACACCAGAAGCGGACAAGCTGAAACTCTTGTCTCTGCTAATCGGCGATTATGAAGAGAGGGAGTTTCCAATGGACCTCCCCGATCCGATTGAAGCCATCAAGTTTAGAATGGAACAGCAGAATCTTCGACAGAAAGACCTAATCCCCTTCATAGGTTCTGCTCCGAAAGTGTCCGAGGTCCTTCATGGTAAGCGCCGGTTGAGTCTGACTATGATTCGAGCTCTGCACGAACATCTTCATATTCCGGCTGAAATATTGATGCGGAAGAAAGGTGCGAAAATCCCGGATAAATCTTCGGTGGACTGGGACAGTTTCCCGCATAAATATATGTATGACAAAGGCTGGTTTCCAAATGCTCCCAAAACTTGGGCGGAAGCCAAAGACCTGGCGGAAGAACTGATCAGGCCCCTATGGGACAACTATTTGTCTCTGTGCGCAGCCCCACCGCTGGCGAAACAAACCAGGACCATTCGCGCAAGAGAGCATATCGATCACTTTGCATTGACGGCTTGGGCACTCCGGGTGGTAGATCGGGCAAAGGACGTCAAGTTGGCAGCCGCTTATAGACCAATAGATAATGACGTTATGATGGAACTCGCACGCCTCAGCTTTCATTTTGACGGGCCTCGTTTGGCTGCGGAGTTTCTTCGCTCTCATGGAATATGTTTGATCATTGAACCACATTTGGAGAAGACTTACCTTGACGGCGCAGCGATCATGCTGAAGCGAGGCACTCCTGTCTTGGCATTGACTGTCAGGCGCGACCAAATGGATATCTTCTGGTTTTGTCTCATGCACGAGGTCGCTCACCTGAGGCTCCACCTCGAAGTAGGCTCCGACTCCTTCTTCGATGACCTGGACCATCAATCGGAAGATAAGCGTGAGATCGAAGCAGACCGTTTGGCACAGGAAATCTTGGTACCAAGGGAAATCTGGGAAAGATTGCCCGATCCCAAGTACATTTCACTGAAACACATTAAGGCAATAGCGCCTGATATTCGAAGACACCCCGCAATCATTGCTGGTCAAGTACAGCATAAATTAAATGATTACATAAAGTTTGGTCAATTTGTAAAACGCGAGAAGGTAAGGAGGCTTTTCCCTGAGTTCCAGAAAATCGCATAGCATCTTTCCTATTTGATCACCTTTTTCGCTCCCTTTTTCACTAATTTTCAACCCCCCAGATTTCTCCCTTCGAAGCCCCTGTTTTCCATAGCATTAACTACAACATTTTTCACAAACTTTCCCTTGCAAAATCCTTGTTTTTTTATTATATTAAAAGGTTAAAGCCTGCTAACCTTAAACCCTCTTCGCGAATTTCGAGGGGAGGGTGAGTTACATACTGAGCTTTTGTCATCTGCTCTGACAGGCGAACCGCTGGCAGACCGCTAAGGGGCTTCAGATGCCGCCCCATCTGCCAGCCAACTTGTATGACGCATATTCGTCGCGAACCGATTCTCAACTTAATCTTGGTGCTGCCACATTATGTCAACTGAAACCGAAGCCTATTCCGCGGAAAAGATCCAGGTCCTGAAAGGCTTGGAAGCAGTCCGACGACGCCCTGCCATGTACATCGGCGACACTGGACCCCGAGGTCTGCATCACCTGGTGTACGAGGTCATCGACAACTCGATCGATGAAGCCCTGGCAGGCTTTTGCGACCTGATTACCGTCACCCTGAACCCCGACGGCTCCTGCACGGTCGAGGACAACGGTCGCGGCATACCGGTGGATATGCACAAAGGCGAGAAAAAATCCGCCCTCGAAGTCGTCATGACCGTCCTGCACGCCGGCGGCAAATTTACCAAAGACTCCTACAAAGTCTCCGGCGGCTTGCACGGCGTAGGTGTTTCCGTGGTCAACGCCCTGTCCGAACGATGCACTGTGGACGTCTTCCGCGACGGCAAAACCTACCGCCAGTCCTACGCCCGGGGCATTCCCACCACCCCGGTGGAGGAGGTTAAGGACGCCCCCAAACACAAGGGCAACGGGACCCTGACCACTTTCCTGCCCGATACCGAAGTCTTCAAAAAAACCGAATTTCAATTCTCTACCGTCTGTACTCGTTGCCGGGAGTTGGCATACCTGAATCCCGGATTGACCGCAAAAGTCATCGACAAGCGAACCAACGAAAAAGCAGACTTCCATTTCAAAGGTGGCTTGGTGGAGTTCCTAAAATATCTGGACGAAAACCGGATCGCCCTGCACAAACCCCTGTCTTTCACCCGCGAACGCGACGGTGTTCCGGTGGACTGTGCCCTCCAGTACAACGACGGTTACAACGAAAACATCATCTCCTACGTCAACAACATCAACACGGTGGAAGGCGGCACCCACCTGGTCGGCTTCAAAACCGCCTTAACCCGTACCCTGAACAGCTACGCCGTCAAAAACAACCTATACAAGAACGAAAAATTCTCCCTGTCCGGCGACGATACCCGAGAGGGTCTGACCGCCGTCCTGTCCGTCAAAGTCCAGGAGCCCCAGTTCGAAGGTCAGACCAAAACCAAGTTGGGCAATAGCGACGTCAAAGGCATCGTGGAATCGGTCGTCGGTGAATGCCTGACCGACCTGTTCGAAGAGAACCCATCTGTCGGCAGGAAAATCATCGAGAAATGCACTCTGGCAGCCCGTGCCCGCGATGCCGCCCGCAAAGCCCGCGACCTGACCCGCCGGAAATCCGCTCTGGAAAGCGGCGCCCTGCCCGGCAAATTGGCAGATTGCTCCATTTCCGATCCGGAACATTGCGAACTGTACCTGGTCGAGGGCGATTCCGCCGGCGGTTCCGCCAAACAAGGGCGAGACCGCAGATTTCAAGCTATCCTGCCTCTTCGCGGCAAAATCCTGAACGTCGAAAAAGCCCGAATCGACAAAATCCTGAACAACGAAGAAATCCGCACCATCATCTCCGCGGTGGGCACCGGGATCGGTGGCGAAGATCAGGACTTCGACATCTCCAAACTCCGCTACGGCAAAATCATCATCATGACCGACGCCGACGTGGACGGCGCTCACATCCGCACGCTACTCCTGACCTTCTTCTTCCGCTACATGAAATCCCTGATCGCTCGTGGCAATATCTATATCGCCCAACCTCCGTTGTATCTCTTGAAGAAAGCCAAACAAGAATACTACGCCTACGACGACGACGAACGAGAGCAGATTATCAAACGCTTTGACGGACCCCAGGGTGTGACAGTCCAGCGCTATAAAGGCTTGGGCGAGATGAATCCCGACCAATTATGGTCCACCACCATGGATCCTGAAAAACGCACTCTGATTCTGGTGACTCTGGATGACGCCGCCGAAGCCGACCGGATTTTCACCATGCTGATGGGTGACGCGGTGGAACCTCGCCGTGCCTTCATCGAGCAGCACGCCCGCTACGTCCGCAATTTGGATGTGTAGTCAATAGCAGGTGGTGTCGACTCTCCGCAGTCGACACCAGCTGTCATCCCGCACTGGATGCGGGATCCAGGGAGTAGGTCGGGTTCCGCAGAAACCCGACAACTGAAAATACAGGTGTCAATCATGGAAATCAAGGAATTGCTGAAACAAAGACGAACCGACATCCTTCAGCTTGCCGCCAAACACGGCGCGCGAAATGTCCGTCTGTTTGGCTCCATGGCACGCGGCGAAGCGGATGACCAGAGCGACATCGATTTCTTGGTGGATATGGAACCGGGAAGAAGCCTCCTGGATATGGGCGGACTGTTAATGGACCTGCGCGAGCTCTTGGGTCGTGAGGTTGACATGGTCACCGAGCGCGGTCTAAAAAAGCGCATTCGCGACCGGATATTGAAAGACGTAGTATCATTATGAAAATTCTTTTCTTGTAGATGAAGATTCTTGCGATCCCATCGAACGGGAAGCTAACATGGTCCTGCGCAATTCTATAGTATGGAGTGGATATGCATATGTTACATGGGATTAGAGTGCCTTTGCCCGCGACAGCATCAGCCGACCTTGGTGAGATTATCCACCTGGATTCTGCACTTTGTGAGAAATATGGGAAAAAGCTGACCGTGCAGCCTTCGCTAAGTCGTCAGGTGGTCAGTTTTCAGGCTAGTAAGGATCGGCCAAAGTACCGCTGGTACAAATTTAAGGAAGCTTTCTCTGCCTCCCTAGTTGAGTATTTGGTTCGAAACATAGGCCCAGTCAGCGGTAAACTATTCGATCCGTTTGCAGGCAGCGGAACTAGTCTGTTTGCCGCAACTGAATGCGGATTGGACGCAGATGGGATTGAGTTGCTACCCATAGGACATCAAATAATCAACGCAAGGCAACTTCTGGATTCTCAATTTGGCTATGAAGACCTTGCAGGTTTGGAGAAATGGCATATATCGATGCCATGGAAGAACGTGGAAGGAGGAGTGAAGGTAAACGAGTTGCGGATCACTGCAGGCGCATATCCACCAGAGACCTTAGAAGAGATTGAGCGTTTTGTGGCCGCAACTGAGCACGAGACCACTAAGTTGGCGGCAATACTTCTATTTGCATTGCTCTGCATACTTGAGAAAATTAGCTATACTCGCAAGGACGGGCAATATCTGCGTTGGGATTATCGTTCCAATAGAAGACAAGGCGGAAAGCCATTCAATAAGGGGAAAATATATGGATTTGATGAGGCTATCTGTACGAAACTGCGTGAAATATGCAGCGATGTCCGGGGCTCTCTCTCTCCCGGTGGACTTTTTCCAGGCGAAAATCGAAAGGGTCATATCAATCTATATAGGGGATCATGCCTTGATCTGATGCCCATGCTCACAAAGGAATTATATGATGGCATAATTACCTCTCCGCCTTACTGCAATCGCTATGACTACACAAGAACCTACGCTTTGGAGTTAGCACTACTCGGTGCCGACGAAGATGCGATAAGCCGGTTAAGACAGGAGATGCTAAGCTGCACAGTGGAGAACAGGGTAAAGGGTCTGCGTTCGTTGAACCCGAAGTGGGATGAGGCAATATCTGCTGCGGATCGACAGTCCTTGTTACAATCGATCCTCAAGTACCTTGATAAACAGAAATCACTTCACTTACTCAATAATGATGGGATCCCTCGAATGGTAAGAGGTTACTTCTACGAAATGGCGTGCGTAATTGCAGAATGCGCACGCGTGCTGAAACCTAATGCGCCCCTGTTTATGGTCAACGACAACGTGCGCTATGCTGGGGCCAGCATTTCTGTTGATTTAATACTTTCAGATATCGCTGAGAAATTGGGTTTTAGAGTCGAGAATATATTCGTTCTCCCGGAGGGCAAGGGGAATAGTAGTCAGCAAATGGGTCAGCATGGGCGGGACGTTTTGAGAAAATGTGTATACTTTTGGAGGAGAGTTCAGTGAAGAAAGAACCGTATCTTAACCACTTGTCCTGTAGTCAAGACCTTGTGACTACCTATGCCGAAACAAGAGCGGGATTTGTCGCATTAGCTCTTGAAAGGAATAATCGGGCGACGCCGTTCGTTGACGAAGCAAGGGCTCTGAAAGCCGCAGTATCCGGAGTAAGAGAACCGCAAGAGCTAAACGACATTCCGTCAATTCATCCAGCCCTAGTCACAGCTGCGGGTGTTTCTGACAAGGCCGCTGGACACATGTTGGAAGAAGATCGCAACGACGCAATTGGCAATCTGATTGAGAAGTTTCTCAAACCTGCCGGGACTCGATTCGTGGAAGAGTTGATTTTTAGATTTCTCTTGACAAAAGGCGACACCCTTGGGGGATCAATGAGAAATATCTGGGGTGCGTTAGCAAAGCAAAAGTTGGCTCGTGCGATAATAGCTAGTCTAACGCTGGAAAAAGTGAAGTTCAAATGGACATCTGGCAAAAAGGAAGAGTGGAGAGACAATAGTCATGACGTTGCGGGCATTGTGTCGCAGCTACATGGGATAAGCTGGCGCAGACACGGCGAGAATCGTTCTATCCTTTTCGACATCAGAGTCCCCTTCGTTGGAAATAACGTGGATGTGTGTCTCTTTAATTGTGGCTATCGGGACATCTCGTCAAATGTAGTAAATGACCCATCCCACTATATTATTTTAGGTGAACTAAAAGGTGGTATAGATCCTGCAGGGGCTGACGAACACTGGAAAACAGCAGGGACGGCTATTGGGCGAATCAGGAGTTCGTTCGCCAAGCACGGAGGCTCCCCCTTTCTCTTCTATGTTGGCGCGGCGATCGAGAAGCGAATGGCAGAGGAAATCTGGACGCAATTGCGAGATGGTACTCTAAGTAATGCTGCAAAATTGAGTGATGAGAACCAAGTCGCTTCTTTGTGTCGGTGGCTGTGTCACGCATAGATATTCATTTCGGCCTAATCGGGGCCATCGTCCGCAATTCTGAGTCCACAGAATGGTCGGCACAGTCCAGGATGAACGAAACACGCCCAATTGCTCTTTTGTGTCATTTCAGCGCAGGCTGGAATCTAGGCTTATCTTAATACTGGATCCCGCATCAAGTGCGGGATGACACGGATTGGACCTACGTGCCCCTCGTCAATCCGCCATAGGCGGATAAACTTGCCACTTGCTAACCTGTAACTTGGAACTGAATTTATGGCTAACACCATCCAGGGTGAACGCATCACCCCGTTGAACATCGAAGAAGAGATGAAGGACAGCTATCTCGATTATAGCATGTCCGTCATCGTCTCCCGTGCCTTACCCGATGTCCGCGACGGCTTGAAACCCGTCCACCGCCGCATCCTGTACGGCATGATGGAACTGGGCTTGGGTCCCACCCGCGCTTACAAAAAATCGGCTCGTGTCGTCGGCGACGTCATGGGAAAATACCATCCCCACGGCGACCTCGCTATCTATGACACCGTCGTGCGCATGGCGCAGGATTTCTCCATGCGCTATCCGTTGGTGGACGGGCACGGCAATTTCGGCTCCATCGACGGCGACGGGGCTGCGGCGATGCGATACACCGAAGTCCGCTTGACCCGCGCTGCGGAAGAAATGCTGGCGGACATCGACAAGGAAACGGTCGATTTCGTTCCTAATTACGATGACACCTTGAAAGTGCCGTCGGTCCTGCCTTCCAAGCTACCGAACCTGCTGGTCAACGGTTCTTCCGGCATCGCCGTCGGCATGGCGACCAATATCCCGCCGCACAATCTTCGGGAAATCGTCACCGCCTGCTGTCAGGTGATTGATAATCCTGCGATTACGGTTGACGAATTGATGCAAACCGTGATCGCGCCGGATTTCCCGACCGGCGGGATTATCTACGGCATGTCCGGCGTTCGGGAAGCGTTCCGCACCGGCAGAGGACGGGTAGTGATTCGTGCCAAAGTCAACAGCGAAACCGTGAAATCCGGGCGCGACCGATTAGTAGTCACCGAAATCCCCTTCCAGGTCAACAAATCCCGCTTGATCGAAAAAATCGCCGAACTGGTCAACGACAAGCGACTGGAAGGCATCGCCGACATCCGCGACGAATCCGACCGCGACGGCATGAGGTTGGTCATCGAATTGAAGCGCGACGCCCCGGAAGACATCATCCTCAACCAGCTCTTCAAACACACGCCGCTGCAATCGACCTTCGGCGTGATCATGCTGGCGTTGGTGGGCGGTGTGCCCCGAGTCCTGAACCTCAAGCAGGCATTGGAATACTTCGTGGAATACCGCCACGAGGTGGTCCTCCGCCGCCTGCAATTCGACCTTCGCCAGGCGGAAGAACGTGCGCACATCCTGGAAGGCTTGCAGATCGCCATCGACAACATAGACGAGGTCATCAGCATCATCCGCGCCGCCAATAGCCCGGATGTCGCCCGGCTGGAACTCATGTCCGCCTTCGAGCTGTCCGAGAAGCAAGCCCAGGCGATCCTGGACATGAGGTTGCAGCGTTTGACCGGTTTGGAACGCCAGAAATTAGCCGACGAATTGCGCGGGCTTCGGGAACTGATCGTGGAATTAAAACATTACTTGGAAGATCGCGGCGCCCGGATGGAATTGATCAAGGAAGAGTTGCGGGAAGTTGCTGAAAAATATGGTGATAACCGCCGAACTGAAATCATAGAGGATGGCGAAGAATTGTCCTTAGAGGACATGATCGCCGAAGAGGACATGGTGATCACCATTTCCAAAGCCGGTTACATCAAGCGATTCCCGGTGTCGGGATTCCGGCGGCAACTCAGGGGCGGACGCGGTTCTACCGGCGCGGTCACCAAAGAAGAGGACGCCATCCAGCATCTGTTCGTTGCCTCCACCCATCATTACCTGCTGTTCTTCACGGACAAAGGGCGGTGCTACTGGTTGAAGGTGTACGAAGCCCCGCAGATGGGTCGCGCGGCTAAAGGCAAAGCCATCATCAACTTAATCGACATCGAACCCGGTGAAAAAATCCGCGCCATCGTGAATGTCCCCGAATTCCGCGAAGACCAGTATATCCTGATGGCGACCAAGAACGGATTGGTGAAAAAGACCAGCCTGAGCGCGTATTCCAACCCCAGGCGAGCCGGAATCATCGCCATCAATATCCTGGAAGGCGACGAATTGATCGGAGCCGCTGTCACGGACGGCAGCAATGACGTCATCTTGGGCACTTCGGCAGGTAAAGCCGTGCGCTTCCACGAATCTGATGTCCGTCCGATGGGCAGAGGCACTAAAGGCGTCATCGGCGCCCGACTTCCGAAAGGCGCCACGGTGGTTGGAATGGTGGTAGTGAAACGGGGCGGAACGTTGTTAGTGGCAACCGAAAAAGGGTACGGCAAACGGTCGAACATAGAGGATTACCGTATCACCAAACGCGGCGCTCAGGGCGTGATTACGGTGCGCACCAGCGACAAGACCGGTCGCATGATTGCGATTATGGAAGTAGTGGATCAGGATGATCTGATGATTATCACCGCGGCTGGCGTAGTGATTCGGCAAGGCGTGGGGTTGATTCGGACCATCGGTCGCGCCACGCAGGGTGTGCGTCTAATTCGCCTTGACGAGGGCGATTCCATTGCCGACATCACCAAAGTGGTGCGCGAAGAAGAGGAAGCAGAGGGCGTGGACAACGGCGGGGCGCAGTTCACAATCGAGGAAAATCCAGACAATAACGAGTTGGAAAGTTAGGGCTGTCATTGCGAGCGCAGCGAAGCAATCTCGTGCAGGCGTCTCGCCGTGTCATCCCGCACTTAATGCGGGAACCAGTCTGTCATTAGAGTGCTGCAGGGTGTCCTCACCCTGCAGGGAGTAGGTCAGGATCCCTGTCCGAATGGACGCCTACGGCGCGATCCTGACAGGTAGGTCGGGTTCCGCAGAAACCCGACAGATGAGCATTTGTCATTGCGAGCTTTACCCGCCTATGGCGGGGGAGCGAAGCAATCTCATTCAGGCGTCGAGACGCAAACTGTCATCCCTGCGCAGGCAGGGATCCAGTGAGTAGGTCAGGATCCCTGTGATCCTGACATATAAAAGCTGCAAAAGATAATTTCTGACGGAGGTGAAAATGGACCATGAGGAATTTTTTCAAGTTCTTGGTTATTTGACCAATCCAATAAGACGCTGTAAATTGGATGCTGAGATGCACGAATTGTCCTGCAACAGGTTCGAAAGAAGATATGAAGACAACGCTGGCGAGTTACCAGATAGCAGTAATCCGCATTACATAATTCTTCATCAAGAAGCTGACAAATGGGGGATTGAGTTAAGAATCTATTTTGATGCGAACGAGGAACCACACAGGGCAATAAAGGACTTGCTAAGGGAACCTAGTCCTGGAAGTGATCGAAGATGGAGGATCAATAATAACGATCTAATTTGGGATTTAATATATTACGGATTTCGACTTGCAGAGAGTCAAAACGAACAATTAGTAAGAGGTTTGGTCGAAAACGAGGAGCCCCAGAATATAGAACTGTTTAACAGTGGATATGCTATGCCTTTCTAGCATAATATTGGAGAAAAGATGAAAAAGAAAAGAACAGACCTAGACGGCAAAACATGGCTTCAGTACTCGATTTCAATATGGTCGGACATTAGGAAGAGTGCCGAGGAAATTGCGTTGAATCACCCAGCGCTTTTCCCCACCATGTTGCCCGAGCGTTTGATCTCTGTGTACAGCCATAGGGATGATACCATCCTCGACCCTTTTGCTGGCACTGGCTCCACTTTACTGGCCGCTCAAAGAATGGAGAGGTACAGTTGCGGGATTGAGTTATCTCCGGTATTTGAGGACATCTTCGTGCGAAGAATGGGTCCACCCAAGCTCTTCCAATCCAACTCATATATACCCAAATTTATAAAGGACGACGCGAAGAATTTGCTGAAGCATATTGATCTTGAGTCCGTGGATTTGACAATTACCTCTCCACCTTACTGGAATATCCTCAATCAACGAAGAACGGCAGACAACAAGACGATCCGAAACTATGGAGATTCTGAACAGGATTTGGGTAATATTCAATCGTATCGGGAATTTCTGGCAGCGTTGTCAAATATCATGGAGCTGGTTTACAAAGTGACCAAAACCAAGGGATTCTGCTGCATAATTTTGATGGATTTGAGAAAGAAGAACCGGTTCTATCCGTTCCACATCGACACGATCCATTTCATGAAAGAAATAGGCTTTACCTTAGACGATATAATCATTTGGGACAGAAGACAAGAATACAACAATATGAGACCTCTTGGGTATCCGTACGTTTTTCGCGTAAACAAAGCGCACGAGTTCATATTGGTGTTCAAGAAGTGACGGAGGGCTAAATGGTTGTCAATATCTTGAAGGCACAAGACCACAGTCTTGTGAGACAAGTCCGGGAATCTCTTTCTTGGTGCAGGACCGCATACTTGGGGGTGGCATACGCCAAGCATAGCGCATACAAAGTGCTGAAATCGGAATTCGAGCAATTTCTGAGAAATGGGGGCAAATTGAGACTCATCTTTGACATCGAAAAGTTTATAACTGACAGGGAGATTATTGAGGAATTTGCCACGATACCGGGTGATTGCGAGTGCAAAGTGTTCATCCGATCGCAATCCGCTCAGGCGGCGTGGCCCTTTCTGACTTACCATCCCAAATCGTATCTATTTTTCGATGATCAACAATATAGTGTCATAATTGGATCGTCGAATCTCACCATGGGGGGCTTGGAACACAATATCGAGTGCAACTTGTGCGTCAGCGGAAGCAGCAAGGAGCCTTTTTTCAGTGATATTCTAAGCCACTTCCAGGAGTCTTGGAAATTGGACAATCTCATTAATGTCCTCGTTCACGGGGAATTACTGGAGGAATATCAGTCATTATACCATGAGTCGGAGAAGGATGATACCAGGAAAGAAAAGAGACTTGCGCGGTTGCGGACGAATCTTGACAGGCAAGCCAATCAGATTCTTGAGTCGCAAAAGAGAATCTTGAACGAGAAGTTCAGCTATCTACTAGGGCTGATAAGCGCGAACAGCGAGTTTGATTCAAGGACAAGGGTGCTCAAGATTAGCCTCGAACGAGGATTAGCCAATTCCGGAAAACCCTACGAGGGTTACTATCACGTCCCGCAAATAAGCGACTACAAAATCTCTCAACAAAATGCACACTCAAAAGACGTTGAAAAGATTAAGGAAGAGCTGTCCGAGCTGATAGCGATATTCGGGACCAAAGATGTGGTGAGAAGTGAGCATACAAAAGGCTATACTTACAAAGTGGTGATCGAGTTCGATAAGGAGTCGCCGATCCTGCGCGAACTCCTGAGCTATGCGCCGCCCATGGCGGGCACCAAAGTCATACCTTTCGTCCCCAAAGACGTTTTGACATCGGATCAGAAGAATATCGTCCTGGCTTTTCTCCGCGGATATTGTGATCTGAGGAGCCGGATTACGCTGAGCGATGGATTCTATCGGAAGAGGAGAGATAGCGGATCTGATATATTCTCGTTAAGAATGGGGATCAGTATATCCAGCAAACATCCGGAACTAGTGGACATGTTTAAAAAGATGTTCCTAAAGATCGGTCTTGACAAAGGTGTGAACTACGAGAGACGGAAGGATAGAGAAAATCTGATACGCATTGACGTGCGCAAGGTCCCCAAAGGTCTGTTAGGCACGCACTGGAAGAGAATTTTCCTAAGTGACTTCCAGGCCTTTCTCCTAACTGGGAAAAAGGTAGTATCGAAAAAGAAAGCGCTGTAACGGAGCCCTCAACTCTGGATCCCGCATCGAGTGCGGGATGACACAGGGCATCTGTCCGTGCTACTGTGTGATCCGCCCAGTCGGCTGAACTTGTAACATGCTAAACTTGCCAACTTGCCAACTGTTTGAAATGAGGTACGTTTGAAACATCGATTCGTGAAATGCGTTGTTGCTTTCGTGCTGGTCTCCTTGGCATCATGGAGTTCGGCGCAGGTGCAGCCGAGGGGATCGGAAGATACGTTTGATTTGGTGGCGTGGAATATCGAGAATTTCCCGCTTCAGGGGCAAGCCACGGTGGATTCGGTCCGGATGATTATCCTGGCGCTGCAAGTGGATTTGGTGACGGTGGAGGAAATCGCCGATACCACGGCGTTCCACAACCTGGTCAATTCCCTGGAGGATTGGGCGGGGGTGTATTCGTCGGACCAGTACGGACCCGGGAACTACCAGAAAACCGGCATCCTGTACCGCACCGATCAGATTACGCTAAGCAACGTGGGGATCATCTTCCCCAACGAGCCAGACCCATTTCCTCGACCTCCCCTGATGGCGCATGTCGATTTTGATCGGGGAAACCAGCATTTCGATTTCCATCTGATCGTGGTGCATTTGAAGGCAGGCGGTGCTGCTGAAGATCTGGCTCGGCGTCGGGAAGCGTGCCAGATGCTGAAAGGACTGATCGACCAGAGCGTCAACGAGGGCGATGAGCCGGACTTCATCGTGGCGGGAGATTTCAACGACGAGTTGGATGATCCGCCTGCGTCCAATTCCTTCACCATATTCTTAGACGATACGGCGCATTACCAGTTCTTGACTATGCCTTTGGCGGGCGATCCCTATTGGGCGTCGTATCCATCGACCGGAACGCTGATCGATCACATCCTAGTGACCTCGGACGCTCTGGGTGAGTACCAGGGCGGAGAGACTACGACGCTGCGGCTGGATTACGAGGTTACGGACTATTCCTATTGGGTGTCCGACCACCGACCGGTGATGTCTCAGTTTCCCGTAGGCACATCAGGTGTGATTGTCGTCGGTCCGGGTAAGGTTCCGTCTGATGATAGAATTTTGGGATCGTTCCCGAACCCGTTCAATTCCAGCGTGGCAATCCACTACGTGGTTCAGGCATTATCTCCGGTGACGATCACGATCTACAATGTGCTGGGGCGGAAGGTTGCGGTGCTGGCGGACGGGTATCAAGCTGCCGGAACACACCGATTAATGTGGGATGGGGCGGATAGCCGGGGTTTGTCGGCGCCCAGCGGAATCTACATTGTCAACCTTTCGACGGGTCACGGTCACTTCAATTGGAAAATAGCGCTCATCAAATAGTAGGTCGGTGTCCGCACCGACGCTGATCCACTGATCAAGCCAGGGAGGAATGTAACGCCATGACGAAAGAGGCAGCTCAAATCATCAAAATTTCCGACGCTACCGTGAAGCGATTGTCGCGGTACTACCGGTCGCTGGCGACGGCGATTCAGAACGATGTCCAGACGATTTCCAGTGACGAAATCGCCCGGGTGAACGGGTTGACGGCAGCTCAGGTGAGAAAGGACCTGTCATTTTTCGGCGCCTTTGGACGCCGGGGACTGGGGTATAACGTCATCGATCTCCATCGTAACATTTCTCGGATCCTGGGCTTGCATCGGACGTGGAATGTCTGTTTGGTGGGAGTCGGTAATATCGGCAGGGCGTTGGTGCATTTCAAGCAGTTTCAGCAGCAGGGATTCTACATCAAGCTGGTGATGGACAACGACCCTGAGAAGTGGGGTATGAAGCTGAACGGGCTGGTGGTGCAGAACTTTGAGAATGCCAAAGAATTGATCAAAGAAGAGAAAATCAAGATCGCCATCGTGGCGGTGCCGGGTCATGCCGCGCAACGGGTGGTGGACGTGCTGGTGGATTCCGGGATCAAAGCCATATTGAATTTCGCACCGGTCTCGATTCTGGTGCCCCGGGGCGTAACAGTGCGCAACGAGAATATGGCGATCGAGATGGAGGCGCTAAGTTACGCGTTGACCAATAAGCGGCGATAATATCAAATTTCCCCCTACGACTTGTCCGACCTCTGGCGGATTGTAGGGGGGAATATAAGGCGGCTAACGTCCCACGGGCATCCTGCCCGTGGAATGATGAGTAGGTCGGGTTCCGAAGTGTAGCGCAGAAACCCGACGTGAGTGCTGTCATGGTCCACACCATGACAGATTTAGTGGTGCTGTCATGTGTCCTCACGTGACAGCACTTAAAGGAGTTTGATTACTTGAAATCGAGATACCAGGTGACTCAATTGTTATCTGTCATGCTCCCATTATTCGCATCCGCGTTCTTGCCGGGGTGTGCGAAACAGGCGGTGCCTGAGACGATTGTCGAGCCTGCGATGCTGGATTCGGTGGTGGTCGCCAATTTCGAGGGCAAGAAATTGGTGTCAGTATGTGCCGAAGGCGAGCGGAAGGGCAAATCGGCGGAACGGATTGATATTGATGAGTATAGGCTGGGCATCTCCGGGTCAGTCGCCAGTCCTCAAGTGCACTCCTACGAGGAAATCTTGAGGCTGCCGCATTTCCGGAAACCGATTACCCTGCAATCAGTCGAAGGATGGGCGGAAATTATTGTGTTCGAAGGTGTGCTGGTCAGCGACGTAATCGGCAATGCCGGACCGTTGCCGGCGGCGCACCAGGTAGTTTTCCGTTCGCAGGATGGCTTTGAGGCATCGTTACCGTTGGACTCTGTGTTGGGTAAGAAGATCCTGTTGGGTTTCGCACAGGACGGTGCTGCATTGACCCCGGAAGGAGGCTACCCATTTCTGCTTGTCGCGGAAAGCGTTGGCGGTCAGGATTGGGTCAAATGGGTGACGGCGATTGTCCTGGTAAACAGTGGATAATCTAAAAGAGGAGGTAGCACCATGGAGAAGTTAGGGAAATTCCTTGGGGTATATGGCACTTTGATATTGGCATTTCTTGCGCTGATTCAGCCATGGACAATATCTTTATGGAAACGCTATATCCGTAAGGGAAGAATTGAGATTTACGAAACCGGTAACATCGAAGTGGGATATAGCTCATTTGGCCCCACAATAGGTCTAATTGGCACATTAAGATGTATACATCGGGACATATTCATCAACTCTATTGGTCTGGAGGTTGTGAGGCAAAAAGATGGGTCAAAACATATGTTTGAATGGGGTCTTTTTAGGGATCGAAGACTTACGAGTTCTGGCGGTGAAGAGGCTTCCTTTGAACTGCCATCGGGATTTATGTTGCTGGTTTCCGCACCAAAGAGATATGATATATTGTTCTTCGATCCGAATTCGCAGTCCGATATGCGTCCGCACATTAACGGCGTGAGAGACGCATGGGTCAAATTTACCATTGCATCAGGAATAATCAAAGCGAGAATGGATACTCCATCTCCGGTAGAAAACATCGAGGCTTTAGGACAAGAATTCGAAAAATTTCAAAAAAAGGAGGAGTATTTTCTGAAGTTTCCTATATTAGAGAGATTATGCTACTGGGATTCGGGCAGATATGCTATTAGGATGACCGTACGTACCGTAGAGCAAAAGCGATCCTATGAGAAGGAGTGGTTCTTCGATCTCAGCGACCAAGATGCGCAATTGCTTCGGCTAAATGTAGTAAAAATATTAATGGATACTTGTGAGCGACCATCATATTATCAGTACCATTTTGCCTTCCCGAAATATGAGGCCAAAATATGATACCAGATGCTCCACTATTGAAGAAGAAGGCGTGTTTTCTCAAATCCTAGGTTGTCAGAGTGAAAACCAACTGTATCCAATGTCAATTGTCCCGATTTCCCGAACCAGACGAGCAGTGTTACAAGACCGGCGGCTTGATTTGCACGGTGGACAATGCGAACGTAGGGAAATACGACCTGTGTCGCTTTCCGGAAGGGACAGCGGAGCCACGGAGTACCGCGTAGGCGCTGGTTCTACCGTGCGCCTTGTCCGGGCTGTCATGGCCCACAGCATGACAGATTGATGTGGTGTCGAGTCTCCGCACTCGGCACAGACAATCACGATTTTCCTTGGGCGTCATGGTCCCACCATGACGCATGCTACTGCTGGCACGGTGTGGACCGTGCCAGCCCAGAAGTGATTCTTGTGGCATAGCCCCTGGTGGGCGTCTTGGTGCATCGTAGGGGCTTAACATGTTAAGCCCCTACCAGGGCAGACCCTGACGTCAGGATCGCAGGGATCCTGACCTACTCAGCTAATTCTCGCTGGGATCTTGAAACAACATCTGAATTGATTCGGGTGATCGGGGGAAACCAGACAACCCCCTTATATTCCCCCCTCATTAGAAGGGGGGATGGGATAGATGAATGGCGTGGGTAACACCCGATTAAAATCGGGTGTTGTCCCAAATCATGCGCAGGATTCCCATGGGACGGTCAGTATGGGCAAGATACCCCTGGGGCGGGACGTATGGGCGGGACGCCCATGCCACACCACTTGTTCCCAAATTAGAACTGATGCCCGGCGGAGAAGTAGATGACGTCGTTCTGCCGGTATCCCGGGGCGGGGATCAGATGTCCGTAGGTGACGGAAATTGGTCCCAGGATGGTGTTCAAGCTGAATGAGACTCCGATGCCTTGCAGGAACGTTTCGGGATTGACGGAATATTCCGCGCCGTTCCAGACGCCTCCAGCGCCATAATGCGCCGTGATATATGCGTCCGCCAGGAATCGGCTGATCAAGTCGAATCGGTAATCGACCCCCATGTACAACCGGGCGTTTCCGACCAGTTCGCCTTCGTGCAAGCCCAGTAGGCTGTTCTCGCCGCCCAGCCGCAATTTTTCGGAATGTGGGATGGTGGCGTCGGCAATTCCCCATTGGAAATGCAGGCTCAAGACATGCCGTCTCGAGAGTTCCATATAGCCGTCCCCTTGCCACTCGGTCTTGGTGAAGGAGGCTTGGGAATTCAGATGTTTCAGCGCCGATTGATACAGGAACGACGCGTAGTATCCCCGGTTGGGAAACGGCGTGCGGTCTTGGGTGTCAATGGCGGCTCGAAGTTCTATCATGCGGAGTGCAAGGTCATGCGGCTGTCCGACGTACGATGATAGCACTCGTTCCGCACGAAATCCGGCGCTGACTTCTCCCCATCGACCGGCTTGAGCGCCCAGCGCGAATCGTCCGCCGGTTCTTTCGAAGTCGTAACCACCCGTCGTCGTGTGATCCGGGTCGAAGTTGCTCCATTCTTCGCGGCGGAAATACCCTCCCAATTCGAGAGATGCATAGCTCTTGAGCACCCGGTCAGTGATCAATGATGCTCGATAATTCTCGTCCTTTTCGCCGTATTTGCCGAACAGAACCAAACGGGTGTGGATGCCGAACAGGTTGTCGTCGATGTACTCCAGGAACGTCTGACCTTTGCGTTCCAGATCCGCTCGCGCTCCCCAGCGCAGGAGGCGAGTCGTTCGCTCCTGGACTCGAATGCGGACATCAACACCGTTAGGCGTACGTTCTATGACCATGAAGGCATTTTCGAACAGTTCGGTGCCATAGATTTGCTGGATGCCCCGTTCTACCTCGTTGACCAAGAAGACCTCGCCCGGTTTCAGGGGGAATTCACGGAGGACTCCCCAACGGTGGACGCGCTGTAGACCTTCTACCGTGATATTGGTGATAGTCCCTTCGTTGATTCGGATGATCAAGCCACCGCTGGACGGGTCAAAGGTTACGGTGTCGATTCTGGCTTCGGTGACGCCGATGGAGCGATACCGATTCAAGATTTGGCGAAGGTCTTTTTGCCCCCGGTTTAAGTTCAGCGGTGTGTGCACAGGCTGGGAGATCAGCTTCGACAACTCGGTGGTGCTTAGCAATCGGTTCCCCTGGATCTCAATACTCGCCACTTCCGGTGTGTAGTCGATGTGGATGCTCAGCGTGTCGTGGGTCAGATTGGCGTGCGCTTGGATCACATCTCCTGATTCGTACAACTCGGTCAGCAGATCCGTCAGGGCATGCGGCGTGATGGAACCAGGAGCGGTCAGGCGAGTCCGGCTCTGGAACGCCTCAGGCTCCACGCCGGTATAGCTGAATCGGTAGGCCGAGAAGTTCAATATACTGTCCGGCGGCTCAGATGAGGACTCCGCCAGCATCCTCTTGATTTCCGGCACTTTCTCCATGGCGGCTTGGTAACCCTCATCGATAATCTGCTCCAGGTTGCTGAAGTCGGTCGAGCTGTGATCGGATACCGGTGGGGCGATCACCACGTCTGCCAGATTCAGATTCTGCCGATTGGCGTCCTGCTGCATGATTGTGGTGACTCGATCGGCGATCTCCCACGGGATTTCCGGCGCATGGTGCTCTTCCGCCGGTGCGGTCGTGTTGACCCCAATGACGATACGAGCTCCTTCGTTCCGGGCGGTGGTCACCGGAATATTCTCATGGACGCCGCCGTCCACCAGGAGCATGCCCTGATATCTGAAAGGCGTGAAGATCAGAGGCATGGACATGGAAGCTCGGAGAGCGGTGATCAGGCTCCCGGCGCGGAACACGACTTCTTTGCCCGTGAAGAGATCGGTTGCGATCGCACGGAACGGGATGGCAAGATGGTCGAAGTCTGGATAAGGGCGGTACGCAGCTCGCTCGATTAACCCCACCAGGCGCTGGGTCAATTCGTGCCCGTGCGTCAATCCCAGTGGGATTTCGGGACGGATGCCGCGGAAGCGGATCTGAACGATGTGGCGACCGTGCAGCCGCTTCTGGGTCAGGAACAAACTGGTGCGAGCCGGTCGGTCGAAGAAGATTTCGCCCCAGTCGGTGGACAAAATCAATTGCTTCAAATCCATCGCCGAATAGCCGGAAGCGAATAATCCGCCGACCAAGGCGCCGCTGGAGGTGCCGACGATCAGATCGATGGGGATATTCTCCTCTTCCAGCGCCTGAAGCACGCCGACTTGAGCAAACCCACGGGCGCCGCCCCCTGACAATGCCAGAGCCACTGCCGGACGGCTTAACCTCGGGTGAGGCAAGAACGATGGGTCGGGCTGTGTGGTGTCGGCGGGTCCAGGAATCGTAATCGAAAATGGCGCGTCGATCCCCCACAGATTTCCTGCCCATAGGCAGGAAAGCAAGACTGCCGACAGTAGTATGACCGCCACCCGGGACAAAGGATAATCCGATCTAATTGGCGTGATCCGAACGACTTTCTCGAAGCGCCTCATCGACGTCTAAGATACATCTTTCAGTCTTGAATGTCAAGGAAAATCAATGTCACCCCTTTCGGTGTGTTTCGTCATCCCACTATTGGGAGAACAGAGGTTGTCGGAACGCTTCTGGTATAGCGTGTTATCACAGATAGACGATCCCGGGCAGCTCCTGGTGTTTGCGAACCGACCACTTGATCTGGATAATCGCCATGCTTCGGTTCTTGTCAGGCAGGATTGGCAAAATATCGCACAAGTGTTGAATCATGCCTTCGACCAATGTGGGAATGCCATCGCGGTCATACTTCCCCCCAACGCGGTTCCGGAACCAGGATGTCTGGCAAGCTTCCACCGAGTGTTGGCTGCCAACCCTGAGGCGGTTGGTGCGTACAGCGATTACAGGCTGTCGGATGGGCAAGAAATTCGGCTGATGGATGATCCGGGGGACATCACCGAACGGCAGGATTGGGGATCGGTGTTCGCAGTCAAAGCCGCCAGAATATTGGAAAAGGGCGGCATCGACGAGCACTATCCCCTGGCAGCATTCTATGACCTCCGGTTAAAATTGACCGACGACCATCCCATGGTGCATGTGCCCCAGGTGTTATACGAAGTCCCAGCCCCTGGTTCTTCCGAGATCGATGTCGGCAAAAATGTGCTTTTCTTTCCGGGTCAGGGCAGGTACGGCGGCTTCAGTTATCTCTTTAATGATCCGGAGACCGACCGACAGGTCGAGGCGGTGTTCTGCGAAATGCTGAAACGGCGAGGAGCTTATTTGGAGCGGATTCCTCCGATCCAGCCTCCGGATTCCGGTTCTCCCAAGTCGCCGGTGGTCAGCGTTTTGATCCCGGTGTACAATCGGGAGGATTTCGTCGGATGTGCCATAGACAGCGTGCTGCGCGGGACGTTCCGCGATTTCGAGATCCTCGTGATTGATAATGGGTCCAAGGATGGAACCTGCCGGAAGGTGGAAAGGTACGCCGCCGATCCCAGGGTCCGCCTACTGCATTGCCCGGAAAACGTGATTGCTAAGTCGTTGAATACCGGCGTCCGAGCCGCGCGGGGACGGTATATCGCGCAATTGGATTCCGATGACCAATATACTCGAGACACGCTGGTATCGATGGTGGGCTATCTGGAAAGTCATCCGACGTGCGGCTTGGCGATTTCGTATTATGAATTGATGGATATCATGGGCAATACTCTGAAAGAATTCGGGATCATCACGCATTCGGAATATAACGTTAACAATATCTTGCGGGTGGACGGCGCTGGAGCGGTCAGAGTCTGGCGTGCGTCAGTGCTCAAGAAATGGGGAGGATTTGACGAAAAAGAATTGGGGGGGTATGGGGAAGATTACGATCTGGTGCTGAAGGTTGGGGAACGTTATGAGGTGGGGCGGGTGCACGAAGTGCTGTACCGGTATCGAAGGCATCCTGGCAATACGGATGCCATGATCGACGGATATCGGAAAATTCGTGCCAAATCTCTGGCAAGGCAAAACGCCCTCCGGCGGCGCCGGCACCTGAATCGAGAGATAAGTGAGCAAATTTGAGGTGCTGTCAGGTGTCCCCACCTGACAGCCACGGAACCTCGAAATGCACCAGCGAACAAGAGAATAGTGATGTGCCGGGCAACGGCGATCGAAGCCCCACCGGCGGATTTTAATGTGCTGTCACGTGTCCTCACGTGACAGATCCAAGCGCTGTCAGACGCCCCCGTCTGACAGATTGAGGTGCTGTCAGGTGTTCCCACCTGACAGATCATTCGTTACTACAACGAGGTCTTTCATGGAAAATCAGCGATACGTGATCGGAATTGACGGAGGGGGCACCAAGTGCGACGGAGTCCTTGCCGACGCCAAAGGCAATGGCTTGGGTCGCGCCATAGGTGGTCCTGCTAACCTGCAACACAAAGGGATCGATCAGGCGGTCCTGGTGATGAAATCGGTGGTTGAGAAGCTGCTGGAGCTTGAGCATATCCAGATCGACCAGGTTGGAACCATCGTGGCGGGTCTTGCGGGAGCGGGAAGGAAAGACATTCGTGAAGCGGCGGAATCGGCGCTGAAGATCGTGTGGCACGGCGTCCCGATCAAAGTGGTGACGGATGCCGATGTCGCGCTGGAAGGCGCTTTCGGAGGCGGGGACGGGATTGTCCTGGTCGCAGGAACAGGTTCGATCTGCTTCGGTCGAAATCCAGCGGGTCAGAGCGCCCGAGCCGGGGGATGGGGACACATGTTGGGTGACGAGGGCAGTGCCACCTGGATGGCGCTTGAAGCCCTGAGATCGGCGCTGCAAGTGCACGACGGTCGCTTGCCGGGGGGAGAGTTGAAATCGATTCTGGCGTCAAGTCTGGGCGTCAAGGAGATTAGCGAGATCGTGCCCGACGTCTATGGTGGCAAGATCAGTGTGACGCAAATCGCCGGACTGGCAAAGGTAGTGTTCGATCTGTCCGAGGACGATCATGTGGCGCGCCAGATCGTGCTTCGAGCCGCTCGCGAGCTTGGGAGGCTGGTCGTGGCGGTAGCGCGACGACTTCAAATGGAGAGCACCACCGTCAAAGTAGCCCTGGTGGGTGGCGTCTTCGAAAACAAGAAGAAGCTGATTGCGCCTCTCCGTGATGAGATCACTCGGGTATGCCCGGATGTGCACTTCAAAGAGCCTATGATGGATCCTGCGATGGGGGCAGTGCTCCTGGCGAAGAAAATCCTGGAAACTGCTCCGGTGCATTGACCGTAACCCGTGATTTCGCACACTCCCGGACTGGCATCTCAGCCAGTCCGTTTTTTTTGCATTCTTTCGCGCTGTCGTTCTTCCCCCCTTCTACTGAAGGGGGGAACAAAAGGGGGGTTGTCGGTGTGCCGAAAAGCGTCCGCACCCTGCGGAAGGTAGTGCTGTCATGTGTTCTCACTTGACAGCACGAATCGAACAAACCTCCGCGTGTGGCTGGTGGGAAATCCTAACACATAGTGAGCAAAAGACGATCGATGATTTCAGATTTTACTTGACAGATTCCAGAAAATTGGCTATGTTTATAAATTGGAGAGATATGTCCGGTTGACCCCGGGCAGAGGAATCTGCGACCAAAGCAATATTCTTATGTTCAGAATAGGGAGGACTCTGATGCTCACCCATATCTCAATCAAGAAGTTCAAGAAGTTCGATGAGATTGACTTTGAGCTTGGTGGGACCGTGGTGCTAATTGGACCAAATAACTCAGGAAAGACTGCTGCTTTACAAGCGTTGGCTCTGTGGGATATTGGTCTAAAGAAATGGCATGAGAAACGGTCGGGCAAGACTTCGCCAGAAAAGCGTCCCGGGGTTACAATAAATAGACGAGACCTTGTGGCGATTCCAACTCCTAATGCAAACCTTCTTTGGAAGGATTTGCATATTCGTGAGGGTTCAAGAAATGGGGAAGGCAAGCCGATCACAGATCATGTGACAATTGACATAATTGTTTCTGGATTTACGACTGACAAGGCATGGAAATGTGGTTTAGAGTTCGATTATGCAAATGACGAGTCAATTTATTGCAGACCACTTAGAATATCGGGAGAAAAGAATCAAAAGCGGATGCCTATTCCCAGTGAAGCGCTGGAAGTGCGAACAGCGATTCTGCCTCCAATGTCGGGTCTGGCAGCGATTGAGGAAAAGCACATGCCGGGTCGTATCAATGTCCTAATAGGGGAGGGTCAGACAGCTCAGGTTCTGCGAAATTTGTGTTTTCAAATATCAGAAGAAGCGGAAAGCAAAACTGAATGGAATGAACTGGTGGAACAGATTAGGCACCTTTTTGGTGTAGAACTTCAGAGACCGGAGTTCGTGTCCGCGCGAGGTGAAATCACCATGTCGTTTAAGGAACAATCCGGTGTGAAGCTTGATTTGTCATCCTCAGGGCGTGGACTTCAGCAAACACTCTTACTCCTTGCGCATTTGTACAGCAATCCGAGGACGGTACTTTTGTTGGATGAACCGGATGCGCATCTGGAGATTTTGCGCCAGCAGCAGATCTATCAGGTCATTACGGAAGTTGCAGAAAAGCAGGGCTCGCAATTGATCATAGCCAGTCATTCGGAGGTATTGCTCAATGAAGCTGCTGATAGAGATATAGTCATCGCTTTCGTCGGAAGACCCCATCGCATCGATGACAGAGGCAGTCAAGTATTAAAATCGTTAAAGAGGATTGGTTTTGACCAATATTATTTGGCGGAGCGTAATGGTTGGGTACTTTATTTGGAAGGTTCGACGGATTTGGCAATATTGAGAGCTTTTGCTGAAATCCTAACTCATGAAGCGAAGGGCTTTCTTGAGAGACCTTTCGTTTATTATGTTGGTAATCAACCCACAAGAGCCAGGGACCATTTTTTTGGCCTAAAAGAAGCTAAGAAAGATTTGGTTGGGTTAGCCATATTTGACAAGGGGGCTGAACTGCAGGATCATCCCGCCCTGAAGGAGGTAATGTGGAATAAGTGTGAGTTAGAGAATTATCTATGTAAGAGGGAAGTTCTAATGGCTTATGCGAAATCGAGTAAAGAAAATGGGCTTTTTGGATGGGCGGAGGAGAATAAGCGATCAAAAGCAATGCAGGAAAGTATAGAGGAAATTACGAAAGCCAAAGAGACGTTGAGGAAACCCGGCCCCTGGTCAGATGAAATAAAAGCAAGCGATGATTTTCTGGACATTCTCTTTCCGACGTTCTTTGAAAAATTGGGTATGACCAATCTTATGAATAAGAGTGACTACCACATTCTGGCTCGGTTGGTACCGCGAGATAGCATTGATCCAGAAGTGATTGAAAAACTCAATCTTATCGTCGATATTGCCCAGAAAGCGAGTCCAGTGGAGCAATAGCAAGAGACCATGGCAGTAAAGTTCGAAGCGACGATCAATATCAAAGTCAATTTGAATGCGGTGGTGAAGTACTATCTCCGGCAGGGGGTGATGACGAGCCCGGGGAAATATGCGGAGATGTACCAGGGGTTGCCCGATACGGTGCCGGAATTGGTGGACGTAGTGCAGGGGCTGTTGATTCATGTATTTCACGCCCACCGGTACGGGGTGAAGCTGGACCAGGAACGGGTCAAGCGTGACCTGAGCCTCCGTCGGACTAAGGATATGCTGGCAAGAATCGCCGATCTGGATGATCGACAGTTGACCGCTCCCAGGGATTATGACAAACGGATGGTGGCGAATTGCCGGGATTATTCAGTGCTGATGGTGTCGATGCTCCGGCACATAGGGATACCGGCTCGCGCCCGGTGCGGATTCGGAACGTATTTTACGCCTGATAAGTATGAGGATCATTGGGTCTGCGAGTACTGGGATTCTGATCAAAAGCGATTCGTGCGGGTGGACGCGCAGCTTGACGAGGTTCAGAGGAAAGCGTTGAACGTCGATTTCGATACGTTGGATGTGCCTCCGGGGACGTTTTTGCCGGCAGGACGTGTGATGCAATTATGCCGACGGGGGATTATCAACCCGACTCAGTGCGGGATTTTGAATATGTGGGGGCTGTGGTTCGTGCGGGACAATGTGCTCCGGGATCTGATGGCGTTGAACAAGCTGGAATTGATGCCGTGGGATTGCAATGATTTCATGCAAAAGCGGGATCGAACGCCCGAAGACGAGGATTTGGTGGACGAGGCGGCAGACGTGACGACTGCCGGCGACGGGTTTTTCCCTGCCATGAGACGGCTATACAAATCCCATCCAGAACTGGGGATGCCACGAGGTTGGATGCGCTGATGCTGGAATTATTGTGAAAGATGTGCGAGGGTATTCGTGGGATCTTGTAGATACATAGTCAGACCCTCGAGGTTCGGCGAGTTCGGCGTCGTCTGGCAAGAAACTGACGAAGGACCCAAGGTGTGCCGAGTCTTCCTGCCCCGGCAGGACTCCGCAACGGTCGATCAGGTCCGGGCGGATTTCAACAATGCACCGCCCGGGACATGCCCGCCAATCTCCGAGCTGGGCGACCGGATGCGGGCTTTTCTTGAGGGCGAACCGATCGGTTTCGACATCGGGATTATCGCGCGGGGACAGTGTTCCAGGTTTCAGAAACGAGTGCTGTTCGCGGAATACAAGATCCCACGGGGATGGGTAAGTACCTATTCCAAGATCGCGGCATACTTGACGGTTCCCAAATCCGTTCGTGCGGTGGGGAATGCGTTGGCGCACAATCCGTTTCCCATTATTATTCCTTGCCATCGTGCGGTTCAATCGGACGGCAGGTTGGGGGGATACCAGGGTGGCTCCGCGATGAAGCGCGCTTTGCTGGAGATGGAGGGGGTGGAATTCTCGCGGTCCGGAAAGCTGATCACCGCGAGGATCTATTATTGACCGTTGTGCCGCGGGCATCCTGCCCGCGCGCCGCCTCATTGGCTGTGCTGTAAGGTGTCCTCACCTGACGGCATGTAGGTTGGGTTAGCCTTGCGTAACCCAACATCATCTCTGGAAAATGTGGGGAACGACTTGGGAGGAAGCCATGAGATCGAAGAAAGCCCTGTCAGCGGTTATCCTGACGTGCACCGTCTTGTTAGGGCTGTCTGTCAGTATTTGCGCCGGCGAGTTCGGAAAAGTGGCGGGAAGCGTTGTTGATGCGAGGAGCCGCCAGCCGATTGGCGACGCAAGAGTCATCCTGACAGCCGGACATTTCAGGACTGAAGCAGCGACCGGAGCGGACGGATCGTACATTATCAATAATGTCCCGCCCGGCAGGTACAGATTGGCTTTTAGCTATGAGGACTACGAAACTCTGCAGTATTCAGGAATCGAAGTGAGGACGGACTCGACCACTCGATTCGACGCGGAGATGAGGCAACCGTACGCAATATACTATGCATCTCCCGGCGAGATAGTCGGTACGTTGATTGACGCGGTCACTCGCATACCGGTTAGCGATGCCAAAGTCGACGTAATTGGCAAAAGAATGACAGACAGTACTTTGACCGATTCGCATGGCAGCTATATGATCATGTATGTTCCGCCGGGTAAGTATGAAGTGGTTTTTACGCGTTTCGGCTATAAGACCATTAAGGTGGCGAATGTTGAAGTCAGATCGAATTCGACGACGATCATTGAAAAAGCGCTTGCGCCAGCTGTGATACCGGGTGAGGTCATAGAGGTGGAATATCAAGAGCCCAATCGATCGCCCGTCTACGAGGAAGTCACCGATCCCGAACCCAAGCAGATTCCGTCCACGGATTTGAAGCAGACGGTGATATCGGCGCATATGGAAGCGCCGATTGAGCCCGGAAAGAACGTGCTGTATTGTTCCACGTTTCAGATAGCGTGGAACATGATGCAGGATTCCATCATTAAAGAGGAAATTCTTCTTGAAGGCGATCCCGAAATCGCCCGCATGTTGAACAAGCAGCTTTCGACCGCCGCCGATATCTCCGAGGATTGTTATGTGGCGGCAGCGGGATTCTTGACCCAGGGATTTCTTGACAGTATCAATCAAGCATTGCAGCAGAAATTCGGCAACCAGGCGCCGCCCAAAGTTGAGGAAGTTATCATTCCTGATCTGCCGACGTTTTTCGCCTATGCCTACCTGTGCAAGAATCTGCAATTTGAGCCAATTTTCAAGGTCTCCGGTCAGCCGATCTATTTCAAGTCGGGCAGCGACACCACGCAATTGAAAGCGTTTGAGGTCGAGTCACAGGAACAAAGAGATCAAGTGTCAGTATTGAACTACAGAGATGACAATGATTTCGTCATCAGCTTGCGGAGTAAGTCGCCTGATGACGAGATCATCCTTGCCAAGGTTTCGCCGCAAGGGACGATGCTGGCAACCATTCAATCCGTACAGGAACGGATGGCTGGGTCTCCGCCTTCGAAAGTGGAAAGTGACGAGCCGGTCAAGATTCCCAAGTGTGATTTCAATGTAATTCATTCATTTGAGCAACTTATAAACAAAGATCTGTTGAATCCGGGTTGGGAGGGGTGGTTCGTCTCCAAGGCGGTGCAATGGACGCGGTTCCGTTTGAATGAGAAAGGGATCATACTGAAATCGGAGGCGAGATTTGGGGTTGCTGTGGGCGCGCATCCGGTTGACATGACGCGAAGACCTCGGCATTTCATATTAGACAAGCCATTTTTGATTTGCTTGCGGGAGAAAGGTGGTCGCTACCCCTATTTTGCGATGTGGGTGGACAATCCGGAATTGATGTTGAAGTGGGAGTAGGTTGGGTTAGGGCACATGCCCGTAACCCAACAACGGCGAGTAGGTCAGGATCCTCGTGATCCTGACAATTCTGGATCCCGTATCAAGTGCGGGATGACAAGACAATTGTGATGCTGTCAGGTGGGGACACCTGACAGCACGTAAATGTGGCATGGGCGGCTCGCCCATGCATCAGAAGATTAATCACGGGCGGGACGCCCGTGCCACAAAAACCGGCAATAACCAAACCGTAACTCAACGACAAGGAGCAAAAAGTCATGAAGACAAACTCATCGAAAACGGAACCCCCTGGGAAAAAGAGGTCTGCGGTGGTACTTCCCAAGACACTTGGACCGGCAGCTAATCTGGAGGCTCATGTCAAACCAGACTGGTGGCGCCGCATTTTCAACGCGATTTACCTGAAGACCGACGGCGACGTGGTGGATGATTTGCAGATCACGAAAAACGAGATCGATATGTTCACCGACGTCGCCAAGCTCTCTCCCAAAGACAGGATTCTGGATCTATGCTGCGGGCAAGGACGTCACACTCTGGAATTGGCAAGACGGGGATTTCAGAATGTGGAAGGCTTGGATCGGTCTCATTATCTGATTCAGAAAGCACGGGCACAAGTGAAGAAAGAGCGGTTACCGATTCGATTTCGGGAAGGCGATGCCCGGAAGTTGCCATACCCGTCCGATACATTTGATGTCGTGATGATTTTGGGCAATAGCTTTGGGTACTTCGAAACCGTGGAAGATGATCTTCGAGTTTTGCGGGAAGTATACAGGGTGCTGAAGCCGTGGGGACGGCTTCTGGTGGACGTTTCCGATGGGGAATATCTTCGAAAGCATTTCCAGGCACGGTCGTGGGAATGGATGGACAAGAACCATTTCGTAGTCCGGGAGAGGTCGTTGTCATTGGACAAGCAGCGGCTGATTTCCCGGGAAATCGTAAACAACGTGTGCAAAGGCGTGATCGCTGACCAGTTTTACGCGGAAAGGCTATACAGCCGCGACAGTCTGGGTGAGGTTTTCAAGAGAGCCGGATACAGCGACGTGACGATCCACGGAAAAATCGTCACGGATTCCCAGCGGATGCAGGACTTGGGAATGATGGAGCGGCGGATTCTCGCCACGGCAGGGGTTCGAAAAGAGTGGACCCCGATCAAAACCAAGAAGAAAGAGGACGTGACGAATGTCGTGGTGCTCCTGGGCGACCCCACCAAGCCTGACCCGTTGAAGCCGATGGGTGTGTTCGACGACGACGACATTTACACGGTGGATCAGCTGAAAGGAGCCCTGCGGGAACGAGAAACCGTCGGGACCTGTCGATTCACGTACTTGAACAATCACGACACCTACTTTCAGGACCTGGTAAAACTCCGGGAGCGCAACAAGCTGGATTTCGTATTCAACCTGTGCGACGAAGGGTACGACAACGACGCCAAGAAAGAGCTGAACGTGCCGGCGCTTCTGGAGATGCTGCATATCCCGTATTCCGGATCGGGTCCTCAGTGTCTGGCGTACTGTTACGATAAGTCGTTGATACGCGGGATCGCCAAGGAGATGGATATTCCGGTGGCGGAGGCGTTCTTCATCAAACCGGAAGACAAGATTTTCGAGATCCCGTTCGATTTCCCCGCGATTGTCAAGCCCAATTTCGGCGATTCCAGTTTTGGAATTACCCAGCGCAGCGTTACGAGCAACATTGAGGAACTGATGGGCGCCATCACCGAGATGCGGGAAAAGTTCGGGTACGATAAGCCGATTTTGGTCGAGCAATTCCTGTTAGGCAAAGATCTAAGTGTCGGAATCATAGGAAATTATCCTGAGCCTTACACCGTGCTTCCCATCATCGAAGAAGATTACTCGTCCTTGCCGCCCGATCTGCCCAAGATCAGTGGTTATGAGGCGAAATGGATGCCGGATTCGCCGTATTGGGGATTGAAGTCCATCCCCGCCAACCTGCCGGAAGACACCGAGAAGCTCATCATCGAATGCTGCCTGAAGCTCCTGGAGCGATTGGATTGTTATGATTACTGCCGGTTGGACTGGAGGCTGGATCTGAAAGGCAGACCGCGCCTGTTGGAAGTCAATCCCAATCCGGGGTGGTGCTGGGACGGGCATCTGGCGAAAATGGCGACCATCGGTGGAATATCGTATTCCGAGATGCTGGGCATGATCATCCAGGCGGCGGAACAGCGGTTGAACATACAGATCATGCGGATGAAGCAGGATCAGAGGGTGTTTCAGGAAGCAAACGGCGTGCACCACTCAAATGGCGTGCACCAAGCCATGATGAAGTGAACTTGTGAGAGTCTCTGGGGGCAAGGCGCGACGGGGGGCACGGTCTTGTCCGCCTCAGGTGGATGAATCTGGAATCCAAGCCTCATCCGCTTTCCTCCTTCGCGGCTTCCGAAGAATGGGGAACAAAGGGATATCGGTGTGCTGCCACACGAGTCGTGTGGCAGCATTACGTGTTGCAGTCCGCCGGCTTGCCGCATCACTCGTGATCTATGAGGTTGTCCCTATGCCCATATTCGACGCGCCACGAACAGGAAAGATCGGGTTGCCCCCCGGAACGCTGATGCATGTCGGGCAGCGAAAAGTCGAGCACACCCGAATCACCATCATCGACTATGACGAAGATCACCTCGAGGAGAAGGAGGTGACCTCAGTCGAGGAATGTGCCTCCTATCTGGGCAAATCCTCCACCACCTGGATCAATATCGACGGCGTTCATGACATGGAGATCATGGAGAAGATCGGGCAGCATTTCGGCATCCACCCGTTGGTACTTGAAGACATCGCCGATACCGGACATCGCCCCAAGATGGAGGTGCATGACGATTATCTGCTGATTATCTTGAAAATGCTTAGTTTCGATGATATTCGGCATCGGATCGTCGCCGAACAGGTGAGCCTCCTGTTGCTCAAGAATGCCGTCATTTGCTTCCTGGAAGACGTCGGCGATATATTCGATCCGATCCGAGAGCGGATTCGGGCCAAAGGGCTGCACATCCGAAATCGAGGTCCCGATTACCTGGCATACGCGATGATGGACATCGTGGTTGATTACTACTTCACGATTCTGGAGAAGCTTGGAGAACGGATCGAGGAGTTAGAGGATAAACTGGAAACCAATCCGTCGCAATCGACCCTGCGCGACATTCGGGATACCAAGCGAGAAATGATTCTCCTCCGACGCTCGGTGTGGCCCCTTCGGGAGGTGATCGGCGGATTGGAAAAAGCGGAACTGTCTTTGATCCAGGAGTCAACTAGAATTTTCCTCCGCGACGTGTACGACCACACCATTCAGGTGATGGATACCATCGAGTCCGATCGGGATATTCTGGCGGGGATGGTGGATCTGTATCTGTCCGCCATCAGCAACCGGATGAACGAAGTGATGAAGGTGTTGACCGTGATCGCCACCATCTTCATTCCTCTAACATTCTTAGCCGGCGTTTATGGCATGAATTTTCAACATATGCCGGAATTGGGATGGAAATGGGGGTATCCTGCATTATGGGTAGTGATGACGGTGGTGGCAGTATTCATGTTGTTCTATTTCAAGCGGAAGAAATGGCTATGAGGGACCGAAACCATGTCGTCGTGTTTCGGAACTAATCGTGCAGGTGCTGTCAGGCGCCCCGCCTGACATGTTGGAGGTGCTGTCGGGTGTCCCCACCTGACAGATTACTCATTGGGAAACAATATCAAGAAAAACAGCCTCTTCGCCGAGAAACGTTTCTTGATGGTTCCCGTCACCATCATCCTGACTATACAGGGGCTCGGCATCGCATTTCTGGATCCCATGCAGTACAACGACAGCCGGGAGTACCTCGCGATTTCGAGGAGCATGGTCGCAGGAACCGGATATTCGATCACCAGCTCACCCTTGGAGGGAATCGATTCGTTTCAAGGGGAAATCCCGACCAGGATGCGTCAGCCTCTATACCCTCTGTTTCTGGTTGCGACTTATTGGTGGATGGGAAAGAGCACATTATGCGTCCAGATGACGCAGGTGTTGCTGAATTTATTCGCTTTCTATCTGCTGTTTCGGATCGCGCAGCGGAGTTTTCAGAATCGGTTATGGCTCGGCTCTTTGATAGGATTGGCGCTGTATTTTCCGGTCTGGCTGGCGTCGGTTTTCATCCTGACAGAGACGCTCTTCATCTTCCTGGTAGTGCTGTCCATGTCATTTTTGCAGACGGCATTGGAACGCCAGAGGCTCATGTATTTTGCTCTTAGTGGTGCGGTTCTGGGTGCGGCGACTTTGACCAGACCGATAGGCGTGAGCCTTATTCTCTTGAGTTTTCTCGTCATTTGGAACCATAGGATGCTGCGTAAGGCGCTGGCAGATTGGGCAATTCTTGCGGTGTTCGCGGCACTTGTGCTGTTTCCGTGGTTTCTGAGAAATGCAACGGTCTTGGGTGATTTCACTCCACTGTCATCCGAAGGCGGCTATGGTTTATGGGCGTCGACTTTGAAACCGGGGGAATCCGACTGGCATGACTCGGAGGATTTCCGGTCTGCGGTGCAGAACGGCTATTATCTTGGGCGGGAGGCGAATCGTAGGTTTACCCAATTGGCGCTCAAAAATATTGCATCAGACCCCATTTGTTATGCCTGGAGCGGTGTGAAACGTGTGGGGCGGGCGTGGAGCTATTTCCCAGGCTCAATGACCGATCCGCTGCATGGCTGGATTTTCGCATTGGCGCAGGCTGTTCAATATCTGTTGTTGCTTTTCGCCCTATTGGGATTGTTTTCGGGTTTGGGCGTTCGTGGAATCGCCTTCTATCTATTTCCGGCTGTGGCGTTGTCGAGCATGATCTATTTTCATTCCGGGCATTCACGGTTTGTGGTTCCGGCGATGCCGTTCGTGGTGATTCTGGCGGGACAAGGCTTTTGGGACGTGTTTTGGGGCACGGTCCGGAAAAAGATGTTGCGGCATCGGATCTGAGAATGATGGCGGTGGTTAGCGTGTTCATGTTGTCCTATTTCAAGCGGAAGAAATGGTTGTGACGATGGTTTACGATAACTGTTAAGGACGAGTCGTGGCGGAAGAAGGCGGCGATTTCAGCTATCGGATCATGACGTGGGAGTTTGCAGTACGGGATTTGCTGGCGCCTCGCCGGAAGATCCTGGAAGAAGCAGGGATCAGTCCTGGATTTCATGTGTTGGATTTCGGATGCGGTCCGGGAAGTTATGTGCCTGATACGTCTGAGATGGTGGGGATTTCCGGCAGGGTGTACGCCCTGGATGTTCATCCTATGGCAGTTCAGAAGGTGAAAAGGCTTGTCGAGAAGAAGGGGATGTCGAACGTCGAAATCATTCAATCTGATTGCGCGACCGGACTGGAAAACCATAGTGTAGATGTAGTGCTTCTGTATGACACCTTCCATGACCTAAACAAGGCGCAGGAAATCCTTGCCGAATTGCACCGGGTGTTGAAGCCGGACGGGAAACTGTCATTCAGCGACCATCATTTGAAGGAAGATGCAATTGTATCCGGAGTTGCCGGCGGGGGATTGTTCAGGCTTGTCTGGAAGAATCGGAAGACCTATACCTTTTGCCCCTCGCGATGATTTGTTGAATGAAGCGGCTGGAGGGTGACCATGAAGCCCATTGCTTTCTCGATCCAGGCGGGGGTAATTTTTTCGGTAATTCTTCCACTGGCTGCATCTGCCCAGCAGGCGGAACCGAAGCAGATTCCATCGACCGATCTGACTCAAACCATCATCACGCCTGTGATGCAGGTGCCGATTGTTCCGGGTAAGAATCTGATCTACTGCTCCACGTTTCAGATTGCATGGAATATGCTGCAGGATTCGATTATCGGGGACACGATTCGGCTGACAGGAAATCCTGAAGTCGTGAGATTATTGGACAAAGAGCTATCCACCGTCGAGGATATCGATCCAGATTGCTACGTGGCGATGGTGGATACATTGACCCAGGAATTTCTGGATCGGATCAATTGGGCTCTGAAAGAGAAATTCGGCGAGAATGCCCCGCTGGAAGTGAAGCAGCCGCTAAATCCTATGGGGTTGCAGATACTCGCCTATGCGTACTTGTTCAAGAGCCTCCAATTTCCCGTCGAATTCGATCGTTTTGAATATCCGATGACTTTCAAACTTGATGATGACTATGTCTCAGTAGAATCTTTCGGCGTCAAGGGATTCTCGACCGGCGATCAACAAGATGAGGTGCGTGGTCAAGTGCAAATCTACTACTCCAAAAACGAATGGGAATACGTAGTGGGATTGAAAAGCGACTCCGAGGCGGACGAGATCATCCTGGCGAAGATCCCCAGCCCGAAATCATTGTTCGAAGCCATCAGCTCGACCGCCTATCGGGTCAATATGCTGACTCCGATCAGCCTGGAATTCGGGCAATCATTGGCGGTTCCTGTTTTCGATTACGATGTCAAGCACTCGTTTTCCGATCTCATGGGCAAGCACTTCCTGAATGAGGGCTGGACCGATTGGTTCATCTCGGATGCGGTTCAGTGGATCCGGTTCAAGATGGACGAGAAGGGGGTGATCCTGAAGTCTGAAGCGAAGATTGAAATGGTGATGGGTATGGCACAGAGTTTCCGGTTTTCGCCACCATTCTTGATCTATCTGAAGCAAGAAAATGCGAAATTCCCGTATTTCGCCATGTGGGTGGACAATGCAGAACTGATGGTGAGGTATAAACAGCGATGACAGATTAAGTTTGAGCGTTTCCAGGACGATTCTATATTAGAAGTCATTAAGAATCATCACGATGACATCGACATGCGACCGCACAGAAACGCTGATCCTTGTGCCGTCACACGCCCTCGTGTGACAGCAGAATGAGAGTGCTGTCGGGTGTCCTCCCTTGACAGCGCCAAAGGAGCCAACGATTTTGGACACAGTGAGAAACCATTACGATTTTTGCTTGGCGTGGAATCTGGAACACGATGCCGGTTTTGTTGATTTGCTGGGAAGGGCATGTATTTCCCAGGGGCTGTCCATGCTCCAGGTCACTTCCAGCAATCTTGAGGAGGTCTTGAAGAGTCTTGACAGGAATCTCTTGACTTTCCAGGTGCTTTTCGACCGAGCCTCCGATAGCGATGCCCATTTCCTGGCGCTGGTGTATTGGGCAAGGGATCGACGGCTGTTCTGCGTCAATCCTCATGATCTGGCGCTGCGTGCCAGTGATAAGGCGATCATGCATTATGCGTTCATCACTGCCGGTATCTATACTCCGTATTCCATCATCCTTCCACCCTATCGGGATCAACCGATCCTCCCACCCATCGACTTGACCCCGCTGGGCACCCATTTTGTGATCAAACCCGCTCGCGGCGGCGGCGGGGAAGGGGTAATATTCAAGGCGACCAAGATCAGCCAAGCGCTGACCGCCCGCAAGGAGAATCCCAGCAACTCTTATTTGCTGCAAGAGGTGGTGGAGCCGGTCAAGCTCGGGTCGCGCCGTGCCTGGTTCCGGGTCATCTACTGCGCGGGTCAGGTCTATCTCTGCTGGTGGGACACGGTCACCCACGTCTATATTCCGGTGACTCTGGAGGAAGAGACCAAATACGGGCTTTCGCCATTGCGGGACATCGCGATCACCGCGTCCCGGATCAGCGGGCTGCAATTATTCTCCACCGAGATTGCGTACACCTCCAAGAACCTGTTCGTAGCGATCGACAACGTCAACGATCAAATTGATTTGCGTCTGCAATCCCGCGCCGTTGACGGTGTCCCTGACGTTATCGCCCATGACATCGCCCACCGCCTGGGGGCATTGATTGCATCCCAATGTCCTTCCGAGCAATGCAAAGATAAGATCGCCTGAGAAACGTTTGCGACTGGATAGCATTTGTGAATCGCACCAGCAACTGTCAGCACGCCGAGAAGCTATGCCGGTATTTATTTTGCATATCGGAATTAGTGAGTTGCAGTTCTCTCGAGAAACCGAATTCACATTTAGTGAAGATCCAAATCTCGAAGGCAGAGTCGAAAATTTGCACATTATGAAGATTTTTGTTGCATACCGCCAAATAATTTGTTATATTATATTTGGGGTATAATATGGCAATAGAAATTGTATTTGAGAAGGAGCTTTCGGATTGGGAAGTGATCTTCCTTGGCAAGCGGGCTCCCAACACAAATCAAGAAAGACGACTAGTCGAGCTTATCCGTTTGTTTGCGCAGATGCGAGATCTTAATGGTCTTCTAAGTCTTGGACACAAGAAATTTGAAAAGCTCAGAGGGGATCTAAATGGACTATATTCTAGTAGAATACCAGGGGAGAGGAAAAAAGATCGACTGATTATGAGCGTGGAGGAATTCACCTACGAAGACGCAGTCGCGATTGACCCCAGGTACGCAGCTAAACTGGGGTCCAAGGATGAGAATCTGGTGATGCTTATCCTTCACAAAGTTGACACAGAACATTATGAGATCACGAAACGTTGGTGGAAAGGAAGGTGACAATATGGACCGACTAAAGAGAATTTCGGATTTAAAAAATCGGTCGATACCTATTGAAGTAGCAAGCAGAAATATTGTCATCGCCTTGCCTCCTTCTGATTTCATAAAGCAAGAGTTGGAAGAGCGGGAATGGACTCAGGCTGCATTTGCGAGAACTATCAATATGAGCCCGGCATATGTGAATAGTCTTATTACGAACAAGACTCGGATAAATCCGCAATTGGCACTTCTTCTCGGTAAAGCATTCAATCAAGATCCTCAAATTTGGATGGGTCTTGAAATGGATTATCAGAAAGACCTGGCCAAAGGTAAGCCGGAGCTGATGGAAGTCGAAATCAGGTCGCAGCTGTACGATCTTCTTCCCATTGATCAGATGGTGGAACGTCATATGATTAAGGCTGGAAAGAGCGCATACGAGCTTCTGGAATCCGTCTTAAGACTGCTGCAGCTTGATAAGTTGGACGATGCCCATATTGAGAATAAACTGGCAGGGGCTTTCCGCACAACGGCTAGACCTCAGAATGCGCTGACATTATTAGCCTGGTTGAATTCTGCAAGAAAGAAAGCAGGACCGAAAAAAACAGGGAGATCATTCAACCGTAAAGCGATAGAAGCCGAAGTTGATAACTTCAAATATCTGACCAATGAGGAAGATGGTCCCATTAAGGTGATTAACATTCTGTGGAACAATGGTGTACGAGTTATTCATCATGCTAACTTAAAAAAAATCTCTGTTGACGGTGCTGCATTTTGGATAGATGAAGAAACGCCCATAGTCGTTTTGTCATTCCACCTAAAAAGATTAGATAATTTTTGGTTCACACTTATGCATGAGCTTGGCCATATTCTAATTGATGGGTTTTTTACTAATTATGACTATTCTGAATTCAGGATTGGCAAAGGAGCAGGTCACATTGAAGAACAGGCAAATAGATTTGCCTCAGATGCGCTAATACCGCCCGATTTGTGGGCGTATATCGTTAAGAGATGCGATACTAAGTATCTATCTGGTCGCATGTTGCATGGTTTCGCGAGCGTAGCTGATGTTCACCCCGCTATTATCGCTGGTCGACTAAAAAAAGAGGGCATAGTTGAGTGGGATCACTTTAATAAAGGAGTTTTTGGCGAGACGATTGATGTGGATAAGGTGATTTCTACAATTGACTCTCTTCTGAAGCAACGGGATAAAGCAATTTGATATAGCACGGTTGGTTACTTGCCATCGGCTCTAACCTGGGGTAGCCCCTGTGGAACAATAACAAACTGAGATTGCTTCACTGTGCTCCCTGGTCACAGTCCGAGTCAAGGCTTGCAATGACAGGACGTTAGCTTTATTTATACTCTAATATATCCCCTGGTTGACAGTCAAGGGTTTTACAAATTGAGTCCAAAGTGGAGAAGCGGATGGCTCTGGCATGGTTCTGTTTTAGAATCGATAGATTCGACATGGTCAGCCCTACCCTGTCAGACAATTCCGTTAACGACATTTTCCGCTTCGCTAACATCACATCCAAATTTACAATAATCGACATAATCTGTTCCCCCTTATACGGTTAAATCCTGTTCCTGCTGCAGCTTCACTCCCCGCTCGAACACCTCCCCAATCACCAGTATCGCTAGTCCTAAGAAGATCATTTCCAGGATGGGTCGTAGCTGTATTCCGCCTCCCAGAAACGGGGATTGGATAGTAAACGCCCTGTACATTGAACCATAAGTCATCATTTCGACGGGAGCCCAGACCAAAATGGCATAAGCAATTTTGCGAATCCGTCCCGGATTTTCCGGCAGAAACGGATTTCCTTCCTTGATAGTGCGAATGAGCTTTCGAAGATGCCACACAATCCACAGGAAAATCACAGAGACCATTATTGACGTAAGGTAGAAAAATATAGAAGCCGCCCAACTCTTTACGCCAAATTGAGGATGCAAGTTCATGGGGTAGGTTTGCATAGCATTATTCCAAAACATTTTTAACTGTGGAAGTGTAATAAGCAGTGGTGGTAAGAAGATCAGTTGAATGCAGGCAATGATGACCCCCAGTACCCAGATTATGTTCACCGTGCCAAAGAGCATCTTAACAAGAAGGGATGGTTGGTAAGCGCTGGGTGTGACGTCGGGCGCTGTCGGTGCGCGGTCGCTTAATATGGTTGCATTGGACATGTCCAGTTCCTCCTACTATACCAATTCTTTGTGAATTTAGGTTAGGGTTATGGTGAGATAATATACTAAAAAATATACTGATTGTCAAGAATTATTTATTGTTATTCGATAATTATTTATTGATGGCCAACAAATTCAAAGCCGAACCAAGAACAGAATCGATTAGAAAAAGATTTTACAAAAAAGTGTTGACTTTTTACAATAATATGCGTATATTTACAACAGACCGTCGGAAATGATATGCGGAAGAAGCCTCTTCGCTGCGCTCAGAGCGACTGTAAACTGTAGAAAACCATAACAACAGGAGGGAACGATCAATGGAAACGGAAAAAGCAAGAAACAAAAGACGAACCTGGGTGGTAGTGAACTACCTGTGTTTGTTCATCATGAATGTGTGCTTCTACTTCGTGGTTAGGTACGCCGACATGACCCATGCCGTAGATGCAGTAGGACTCGCATCATTTGTCGTCGTGGTAATCACTTTCTTCCCGCTGCATGTTAAAACGGGTTTATGGAAACTGACCCATGCCAAAACCGAGGTATTGGATGAGCGTCAGGTGCAGGTGACGCATGCGGCGTTGAGCCGTTCCTACGGATGGTTTACCGTGATCTGTCTGGTAGTCATGGTGGTGCATGCGCTGCTGTTTAGATTGGTTCCGGGATTGAATTTCGTTTTCGTCAACATCATTACGGTGCCGATGGTGGGTAGTCTAATCTATTTGGCGCATACTCTGCCCGGGTCGATCCTGGCCTGGACGGAGAGGGAAGTGCCGGGGGAAGTGCAATGAAAGGACGGAAAATCTACAATCGCATCGCGGTTTTGCGCCAGGAAAAAGGGGTGTCCCGAAAGCAATTAGCGGAACGGATTGGTGTCAATTTCCAGACGGTGGGGTATTTGGAACGGGAGGAATACAATCCGAGTCTGGATTTGGCGTTCCGGATCAGCGAATATTTTGGGCTGCCGGTGGACATGGTATTTTCGGTGGAACCGATGAAGCTGATGAGTCAGGAATTGTTAGAGCGGAAGAAGACTGAATAGACCTCTGCGGAACCCGTAATGACGAAGAGAATTCACCAAAAACTGCCTGAACCCAGGGCGATGCTCTGGGTTTTTTGTGCCCTACCTTCGGATTTTTATTTGGGCTGAGATTTTGGTTGCACAGAACAAAATAATGCCGTATATTTTGCTATGATCTCATATTCTCCTGAGACCACGTGGTCCAGTTGATCTCCAGTTCTCGTCACCAGAATCAGATGTGACGAATCATCAGTCCATAAACGAAGGAGAGAAGAATCATGCGAGTATTTATTACCGGAGGTTCCGGTTTTATCGGAAGTCATGTGGTGAAGCGGCTCGCTCAGACCGATCATCGCATGCACTGTTTAGTGAGGAAGACCAGCCAGATACCGGCGCTTGAGGAATTGGGCGCTACTTGCCTTGTCGGGGATGTCACCGACAAAGCGTCCCTGCTGAAAGGCATCAAAGGTTGTGATTGGGTAATCAATCTCGCCAATATCTATTCTTTCTGGGAACCCGATATCCGCATTTACACAGCGGTCAATGTCGTCGGGACTCGTAACATCATGGAATGCGCGTTAGAGTCTGGTGTTTCCAAGGTGATTCATGTGAGCACTTGTACAATATATGGTAAACCCGCCGACAGTCCTTTCACCGAGGAGAGCCCGGTGGGTCCGGAGCGGTTTAGTGAATATTCCCGCACCAAGTATGAAGGGGACCGTATTGCCTGGGATCTTCATGAGAAGAAGGGATTGCCTCTGGTGATGATTTATCCGGCTGCTGTGCTCGGTGCCGGCGATCCAAAACCGAGCGGAAAGTATCTTGAAGATCTGCTCAACCGTCGCTTGCCCGCGACGGTATTCCCCAATTCAATACTGACTTGGGTATATGTCCGGGATGTTGCGGAAATTATTGTTCGCGCCACAGAAAAAGAAGATAATGTTGGCGAGAAATATCTGGCGGGGAAGTTCGAATTGTCGTTGCGAGAGATCAACTATATGGTCAGCGAAATCTCCGGTGTCCCTTTACCAATGCTGCAACTTCCCGATTTCATGGTCACGATGAACGCTCAACTTCTGACCTGGTTATCCCGTCTTACCAAAAAACCTCCCCTGTGGGGAATGTCAGTGGATCAGATCCGAACCATGAAACAGGGGTTCCATGTTGATGGCAGCAAGGCGGAAAGGGATTTAGGCATTACTTACACTCCAATCCGTGTCGCCATAGAGGAAGCCATTTCGTCATTTCGGAAGTGATGATACTTGGTTTCGTAGTGGGGCTATCACTCTTATTGACCAACTGCGGTTTCCACCGGATAGAAGCCTATGGCGACCTCGACCGCATCCCCTACGACGACAAAGCCAAACGCCTGATTGTGGCGCCGTGGAACCGAGGGATTTTCATTGCGAGCGAAGCGTCCCTGGAATCACCCATTAGCGGAAGTAGATCTTATTGCAGGGGTATAACCCTGATCTTGAATGGTTGGCTCATACATATATTAACCATGATAAATATGTATTTATAAAAAAAGACTTGACTTTTTGGAAAATAATATATATATTGTGGCGTGTGGTGGTGCACAAATGTTCAAAACGAGAAACGAGGTGAAACATGTCTTACAAAATGCACGACGTATGGAAAGTAGCTAACTACTTTCTGTATAAGGCGGATGGCTGTTTGACCCCGATTAAGGTGCAAAAGCTTTGTTATTTTGCACAGGGCTGGTCATTAGCAATTTCTGATGAACCTCTTTTTATGGAGGATATCGAGGCTTGGAAATATGGTCCTGTCATCAGGGAACTCTATAATAGAGTCAAACACTACGGCGCTGACCCTATTGCGAATTTCGATGTCCCCCAAAAAGATGAGTTCGATGACAACCAAATTCAGCTAATGGACCGCGTTTGGGAAATCTATGGACCTTTAGGTGGTTTGCAGTTGTCGGCGCTCACTCACAAAGAGGGAACACCGTGGGATACTGTCTATAATAGTCGAGGTGAGAACGCCGTTATTCCGAATGACCTGATAAAGCAATACTTCAGAAAACGGCTACAGCAGAGTAGTTGATTTTATGACTCAAATATCTGACATTAGTAAAGCAATTGATCCAGAGACAGAAGCAGCGCAGAGTTTTGTTGATAAGAGAACAGAGGGGGAGTATAAGGAAGAAGAACAAGATCTGCTGAAACGACAAATTGAGTATCTCAAGGCCCAAACTGATGATTTAAAACAAATGACTGGCCTTCGAACGAAGTTTGCTGATAAAGTATATTGGTTTCTGGTATGTTGGAGTGGTGCAATGTTCATTCTCGTATCGCTTTCAGCATTAAAGAGATATGGATTTCAGGATTTTGAAATTCCTAATACGGTGCTAACGGTTTTAGTGGGCAGCACAACAATTAGTGCTATTGGTCTGGTTGGCTTTATCACAAAGGGATTATTCAGCGTTTCTGAATCCAAGAAAAAAGATAGATAGAATTGACATAAGTCTCGAAATTCCTATTGAGCAAATTAGTAATCCCGATTCATAAGAAGTGTCGGGTTTTTTTATGAATATTAGCATTTTCTTTATGTTTCGAATTCTCCTTCGGCTGGCACTCCATTAGAGATAGGTTTGGTGCAGATGAAACCCGACAGGCAATATTCGACGCAATTCGGGTACGAGAGAAAGTGCTGCTGGTACTGTCGGAAACCTCCATCAAGAGTCATTGGGTAAAACATGAAGTCGAAGCAGCCATTGCCAAAGAGGAAAAAGACCCAACTCAAAAGAAAACCCTTATCCCATTCTGTATTGACCAATCCTTTGAACAAACAGATGTGGCATGGGCATCTTTGTTACGGCACGAACGTAATATCGGCGACTTCACCGGCTGGAAGGACCATGACAAATACAAAAAGGCGTTTGATGATCTGTTGAAGTGGTTAAAGTATGAGACCAAAAAGGAAGAATCAGATTCTCCGTAACTGTGGCGCATGAGATGGAGATAGAGATGAACATACAACCACGAAAAGTGGCTCGAATTATCGAGCCGGAATACGTGATGGAAGGGGCGGGGGTGAAGCTCAGGCGCAGCATCGCCACCCGGACCTTGAATTACCTGGATCCCTTCCTGCTCTTCGACCATTTCGGGTCATCCAATCCGGACGATTACATCAAAGGGTTCCCGTGGCATCCCCATCGGGGAATCGAAACCGTGACGTACATGATTTCCGGAGTGGTGAAGCACCATGACAGCATCGGCAATTCCGGCAGTATCACCGCGGGCGACATGCAATGGATGACGGCTGGCAGCGGGATCATGCATGAGGAAATGCCTCAACGGACCAAAGGCGAGTTGCGGGGATTTCAGTTGTGGGTGAATTTGCCTGCCAAATTGAAAATGACCGCACCTCGGTACCGCGATGTGTTGGCAAGCACGATTCCTGAGGTTGCACGAGAGGATGGCGTGAAAATCAAGGTGATTGCGGGGAAAGTCGATGGCGTGCAGGGTGTCGTAACGGAAATTTACGCAGACCCCGAGTATCTTGATGTTTCCATGCCTCCGGACGCAGTTTTTTCCCAGCCCGTTACCAAAGGACATAACGCTCTGGCTTATGTGTTTGAGGGTGAGGGGATGTTCGGTGACAACGTGATTCTTAGTCCGAAGCTGGTTGTGTTTGGCGACGGCGATGTTGTCGAAGCCCGGACTGGAAAAACGCCGGTTCGGTTCTTGTTGGTGTCGGGCAAACCGTTGAACGAGCCGATTGCCAGGTACGGACCGTTTGTGATGAATACCCGGGAGGAAATCGAGCAAGCCTTGGAAGACCTGCGAAACGGGACGTTCATGAAGTGAGACTCTGGTAGGAAGGGAATTGCCGGAAATCCAAAGATATTGTACGGAGGGAATGTTATGCCGTTCAAATTCAGTCGCTGTCTGTGCTTGCAGGTTCCGGAGCGGGATCGGGCGGTGGAGTTCTACGAGAAAGTGATGGGGTTGGAAGTGGTGAAGCGGGATAAGGATTCGGTGGAGCTTCAAGCGGGGCAGTTCCGGTTGTTCCTGGACGAAGGTCATTTGATGGGACCGATCATGGAATTCCTGGTGCCGCATTTGGAGGCTGCCAAGGTTGAACTGATGGAAGCGGGGTGCGAGGTAGTCCAATGGGAAGGCGAGGGCGGGAGGTGCTATATGCGCGACCCGTTCGGGTTTGTGTTCAATTTGTACCAGGAGGAGACGGTTTCGGAATAGGTCGATGGTGTTTGCTTGCTGTCGAGTAATTGTGCAGGGAATGGCAGATCGATGTAGATTGCCCTTGATAACGTTCCAAAAATTACTATATTAGACACGTACGCTCCGGACTCTTTCTTCGTGGAAAAACTCGGGCTATGGAGAGCTGGCGATGGACCAAAGTGAATTAAAAGGACTGCTGGACGAGCTCAAGAAAAGACCCGGTGAAACTGAGTGGCTTGAGTTTAAGGAAGCCAGGCAGAGTTATGATTCTGACGATTTAGGGAAGTATTTTTCTGCTCTTAGCAACGAGGCGAATCTGAAGGGACAGCAATGTGGGTGGTTAATATTCGGCGTTGATAACGCGCATTCTACGGTTGGGACTCAGTACAGAACTCATAGAGAAGACCTTGATAGTTTGAAACATGAAATTGCACAGCATGTCACGTGTGGGATCTCCTTCATCGGTATCCATGAATTGGTGGATCAGCAAGGACGAGTGCTAATGTTTGAGATCCCGGCAGCTCCTTGTGGGATTCCGGTAGCTTGGAAGGGGCACTATTACGGAAGGACTGGCGAATCTCTGGTGGCGCTTGGTCCCGAAAAATACGAACGGATTAGACAAGAACTGCAGATAGTGGATTGGTCGGCACAAATCGTCAAAGGCGCAACTGTCGCTGATCTTGACAAAGAAGCGATAGAGAAAGCAAGGCATCAATACAAGCAAAAGAACCCCATTTCCCGCGAGGATGTTGACAGTCGGTGGGACGACGTGACCTTTCTCAACAAAGCCAAGATCACGATTCAGGGCGAAATAACAAACACGACGATCATCCTCCTGGGTAGGGACGAATCGGATCGCTTCCTTTCCCCTTCGCTGGCGAAGATTACATGGGTTTTGAGGGACGACAAGAACGTTGACCAAGACTATCGACATTTCGGTCCGCCATTTTTGATAAATGTTGAGAGACTTCACTCGATGATCCGTAATCTCAACTATAGATACCTCCCCGACGGTACACTGTTTCCTATTGAGATAACCAAGTACGATCACTGGGTGATACGCGAAGCCCTGCACAATTGCATCGCTCATCAAGATTACAGTCTGCGCGGCAGGATAACCGTCGTTGAGGCTCCGGATCAACTGATGTTTTCAAATGTCGGGTTTTTCATCCCAGGTAGTGTGGAGAATGTCATAGCTCAAGACTCGCCGCCGAGCATTTATAGAAATCCATTTCTTGCTCAGGCGATGGTAAATCTGAACATGATAGATACTGTCGGCGGAGGGATAAAGAAGATGTATGAGAAGCAGAGGGAACGATTTTTCCCCATGCCCGATTATGACCTCGGTGATAGCCAAAAGGTTGTCGTGAAAATTCCGGGAAGAATAATAGACGAAAACTATTCGCGCCTTTTGCTTAGAAGGAAGACCGATCTGGACCTCAAAACGGTCATCATGCTTGACAAGGTGCAGAAGAAGGTGAGATTGACTAAAGGGGAACACGAAATTCTGAAGAAACAACGGCTGGTGGAGGGTAGGTATCCAAATATCTATGTATCAGCTTCTGTGGCTGATGTGACCGAGAAGAAAGCACAATACATCAAGCTGCGGGGATTTGACAAGAAGTATTACAAAGACCTGCTGACCCAGTTCATTGGCGAGTATGGTTCGGCGACAAGAAAGCAGATTGATGATCTACTGTTGGGGAAACTTCCCGAGTTCTATACCGACCGTCAGAAAAAGACTAAGATCAGGAATCTGTTGGCAGAAATGTCAAGGGAACGCGTTATTAAGAACCTAGGGTCAAGAAAATACCCCAAGTGGGTATGTCCCAAGGATAACGAATCTTAGTAATAAGGATGCTATGGTAAGTAATAAAATCTAGTAATAAGACCCTCTTAATCGTCTGTATTACATGGATTTGCTTTTGATGAGATTAGGCAAAACGTGAGACTCAGTTAGTAAAAGACAGGAGTCACGTGCTGTCTGGTAGCAGGGCAGGCGGAACGCGATCTTTGCTGCCGGAGAAACCTTATGGACTTGATTCAAACCGAGCATCGTGACAGCATTGCGGTCTTGATATTGCACCGCGGGGTGACCAATCCCTGGAATCTGGAATTGGTGAATACGGTGCGCGGTGTACTAAAAAAGCTAAAAGAGGAAGATCGAGTGAGGGGCGTTGTCCTGACCAGTAATAATGACAAGTTCTTCTCCATTGGGTTTGATATTCCGGAACTGTTTCCGTTGTCCAGGGACGATTTCAAGACTTTCTTCACCAGCTACAATCAGCTCTGCCTGGAATTGTTCACGTTCCCGAAACCGACGATGGCGGCGATTACCGGTCATGCCGTGGCGGGCGGATGTATCGTGACCATGTGCTGCGACTACCGGTTCATCGCGGAAGGGCGGAAACTGATGGGGGTCAACGAAATCAAAATCGGGGTGCCGATTCCGTATCCAGCCAGTTGCATCATGCATGAGCTTGTGGGGTTCAGGGTCAATCGGGATTTGAACGATTTTGGTGAATATTATCCGGCGGATGAATTGCTGAGAATGGGTTTGGTGGACAGGGTGTTGCCACTGAAGCAAGTGCTGCCGGAAGCCATTGAACAGGTGAGGAAGATCGGAGCGTTTTCAGCGAAAGCATTTGCTCTGATCAAACGGAATCGGACGGAGGCGATTGCAGACCATATTCGGGAGCATCTGGAAGAGACCGAAGAGCATTTCATCGACTGCTGGTATTCCGAGGAAGCCCGACCGCTTCTGGAGGCGGCGATGAAGAAGTTTTGACTGTTTCCCCCCTACGGCAGTAGGGGGGAAAAGAAGGGGGGGGTCAGCCTTGTCATTGCGAGCCAAGCCAAGCAATCTCATGGAGGAAAGGTGCTGTCATGCGTCCCCGCTTGACAGCTTCCCTTAGCCTTCCCCCGGTATCCGGGGGGAAACACAAATGGGGATACCGCTGTCACACGCCCTCGTGTGACAGCACAAAGAAGAGTCGGTTAGCAAATCGCTGAGGGGACTTGCGCCCTGAGGAAAGGAGAGTATGCTGGCAGACGAGGGCGTCTGCCAGCGGATCGAGGGTGGCGTCAAAGTGTCCCCACCTGACGCATACTGATTTTTCCCCGCCTTTTAGTGTGGTGCAGGGTGTCCTCACCCTGTACCTTTCTTCTGGCCATCAAATTCCGCGGGGTGGGGACACCCAGCGGCACGCAAATCTTGGTTCCTGTCAGGTTTCAAGCGCAGCGTAACCTGGCAGGCAAATCTACCCGCCTGGTTACACCGCCTGCCGGCGGTTTGAAACCCGGCGGGAACTATGTCAAGTCCCGTGTCATCCCACACTTGCCCCTTTGGGGCTTGATGCGGGATCCAGATTGATCCCACCAATTCCGCGCAATTTTACAAATATTTTACAACTTTCCACCTTGAACCTCTTGGATTCTTCCCAAACCCGTGCTATATTGGAAAATGTTAAACGTTGAATGATCTCGAGTTTGAGATTTGTTTGGATTTTGGGATTTTGGATTTGTTTCGAATTTCGAGATTCGAATTTGGGATTTGAGATTCCCAGGAGGATCCATCCATGCGAAGATTTGCCAAGTCATTTCGTCTATTGGTCATCTTATTCGCCATACTTATCATCGTGTACATGCACTGGCGGAGCCATATGGTCGGATTGTACTGGAAAGAGGCTTGCTACCGCACTTGGGCGCAGGACATTGACGTTCATGAATCACTTTTGAGAGGTAGGATGGTGCGCATGTTGGACAAGCCATTTGCACAGTACGACAGTATGGCAAATCGGTTTGTGGGTAAGGAAAACAATGCGGAAGGATTTTTCCGATGGCTAGGGTCTCAGGCTGTTCATGACTCCCTAATTGGCGCTGGGTTCGTCTGGTGGCGGGATTCAGACACTCTTTCCGTATTGCCTTTGCATGTGAACATAGACCTGAGTACCCAAGGGCTCCTGCACCACTATGCCGACACACTCTTTCGCCCCGAGTATTACCACCACTATTACTCGGAGGAGGTAGAGAATTATTTGGATTCATTGAAGTTGGGAATCAATCAGAAGGTTGGTTTTAGCCTTTACTATTTCGATGATCCCGAGGTTCGTACCAGACCTGCACGTGCTAAGCAGATAAAGTCTGTTCTTGGCATTGTCTGGAACGATGCCTATTATCAGAAATGTATTCTGCCAGACATGTTAACGCAGGTTTCCGGGGATCCTCGAGCCTACGGTTTGTTAGAAGAAGGGTCTAACTACAGAATCTCTGGTCTATGCAACGGGATGTTGCTTGTCAATGAAGACGGTGATACCATTTTCAGTTTGGGGCAAGTCCAAACGAAGCCCGATAGCCTGCTGGTACGGTATTCGTACTGGGCGGAACGTCCCTATCCACTGCTGGAGCGCTCACCTGGCTGGCACCTCTATCTCCAGGATCGGCTCCTCGGAGATCCTTTGACGCATGGAATGGCTATCTTTGGTGATTCTCGTCATCAGAGAGCTTGGGATCTGATTAAACTTTCCTTCAGCGTGCCTTGGATAGAGGCAGAACGACCTGCTATGGTACTGTTAGTCATAGGGCTTGGGATTCTGGTTCTAGGGGTTCTGGTGCAAATAATTGCTCGAAATCGGCAACGGGATTTTATTGCTCACGTGTCGCATGAACTAAGGACGCCGGTGGCGAAGGTCAAGTTGTTCGCGGAAACTCTGCGTTTCGACCGTGCAATGTCGGAAGAAAAGGAGGACGAATATCTCGATACCATCCTACGGGAGTCCGACCACCTGTCGGTGTTAGTGGATAATACCTTGAATCTGGCAAGACTGGATGCGGGTCGGATGACAATTGTCAGGCAGAGTGGTGATTTGTCGGCATGGTTGCAGCCGTGGTTCGAAAAGCAACGAATTAGCTTGACAGGGAGTGGATTTAGTGTTAAATTAAACGTGGAAGGCGATTTTCCGCAGGTCAAATTCGACCCGGAAGCCTTGGAACTGGCGCTGAATAACCTGATCGACAATGCGGTCAAATATTGCGCCGAGCGAAAAGAGATTGAGATCCACGCTTTCAAGAAAGGCAAAGACAGGATACGGATTGCGGTATCTGACCGAGGCATCGGCATTCCTGCGAGCAAGCGGAAAGCTGTATTCAAACGCTTCATGCGGATTAAGTCCAAAGACCGGGAACCAGTTGGAGGCGCCGGTGTTGGGTTAAGCATCGTCAAGGAAATCGTGAAACGGCATCGCGGCATGGTGTGGTGTGAAGCCCGGGAAGGGGGCGGCACGACACTCATCGTTGAGTTGCCCGTCGCATGATATGAACGAGAAAATCCTAATAGTCGAAGACGATCCCAGAATGCGGTCGGGATTGATGGACAATCTGCAATTTGAAGGATATCAAGTGACCGGGACCTGGAATGCGGACCTGGGTGCGAAATTGTGGCATGAGGTGCATCCCAATTTGGTGATCCTGGATTTGATGCTGCCCGGTAAGAACGGATTTCGACTGCTGCGCGAAATGCGAGGGAAAGGCGTCGCAACTCCGGTGCTTATTCTGTCCGCGAGAGGCGAAGTGTGGGACAAGGTCAAGGGATTTCGGCTGGGGGCGGATGATTACGTCGTGAAGCCGTTCAGCATCATGGAGCTGCTGGAACGGATTCGCGCCATTTTCCGTCGGAATCAACCACGAGACCTGACTCCAGTAGTCATCAAATTTTCCGGGCTGGAGTTGGATCTTCTGAACCGGATTTTGCTTGTGGATCAGCTGCGAGTTTCTCTGACCGGACGGCAATTCGAGTTGATGGCGTATTTCCTGCGGAACCCCGGTCGAGTGATTTCCAGGAAGGAGTTATTGGAGAAGGTATGGTTTTCCTCGCCCGAAATTTCCACACGAACGGTCGATGTGCACATTGCGGCACTGCGGAAAATAATTCCTGAGAATGATGTCCAGATCGAAACCGTGTACAAGGCAGGGTACCGGTTAGTGGCGGAATGAAATTAGGATTTTATCGGTCTAACAGAATAATATTTCGAAACTTCAGGTGCAGTCTGGAGCAGACGGAATAAAATGAGTTATCTGCAAGATTGTGCTTGACAAATTCAATTAAAGTGATTAAATTATACTTGGTGGAGAATAACCTGCCTGAGAACTAATGCACTGCCTGCCAACGCCTTGTTAATTGGAGAGATCACCGAAGAGGACTGCCATTGGCAGCCTTGAGCGATTTACTCTATTTAGAGGTGGCGATGAAATTCTGGTCGTGGTTATTGATCCTGGGAATGGGTCTTGCAACTGCCGCTTCAGCGCAAACCTACGTGTCCGGCATTGTGTTCGGCATCTGGTCGGCGGATGGGAATCCTTATGTGGTCGAAGATGACCTGATTGTGCCTGCCGACAAGACCCTCCGGATCAATGAGGGAGTGCATTTGTACTTCGTGGCTAATGATTCCCTGTCGGTGTATGGTCGCTTGACGGTGGCTGGGACCCCGGAAAACCCTGTCACCTTCGAATGTCACTCGCTGAATCAGAACCAATGGAAAGGCATTTATTTCAAAGCCGGGGCGATGAATGACGGTGAGATTGCCTATGCGGTCATCACCGGATCGTTTGTCGGGGTGTCGGTATCGTACAGTAATGCGGGCGTGAATCATTCGTCGATCGTGGCGAAAGCCCGGGGCTTTGATCTGATGTATGCCAACGGATACTTCACGGATAACGATATCGAATGCCAGTTCCTGTCGGCAACCGGCATCTACATGGTAAAGTCGAGTGCGAAACTGATTCGCAACGACATATCGGTCGTTAGCACTAACATCGAATTTCCCAGCTATGGAATTAATGCCAACTATTGTCAAGACGCTGCCATCGATTACGGTCAGATCCATATAGAAGGCGCGGGCGACCTGTACGGAATCCGGTTTGAAAACAGTGACAACATCCGAATGATCTTCAATGTGATCGAAAGTTTCTCGCAATATGTTTCTTCCGGGATATATGCTATAGATTCCTATCACCCCATGATTCGCAATAATACAGTGGCGACGGCTTCGCCTGGCATCGATAAGGCAATACTGTGTGTCAATTCCCATCCGACTATTACCAACAACATATTAGCGGGGAACGGCGACGACGGCAGCATCGGCATATATTGCGACGATGCCAATCCGATTATCTCCTTCAACGATCTGTGGAATCACGGTATCAACTACCAGGGGTGCCCGCCGGGGGATCATGATATCTGGCTGGATCCGCTTTTTGTCGGAGGCATTCCTTTTGACTATCATCTGACGCCGGAAAGTCCGTGCATTGACACTGGAAATCCGATTTACTTCGACCCGGATGGCACTCGCAGTGACATGGGCGCTTACTATTATCCGCAAGTGAGTGTCCCCGAGCCTTCGAATCCATCCCTTCCGACGGAACATCGCCTATTGGCTGGCTACCCCAATCCCTTTAACTCCGACACGATGATCCCGTTTGTGGTTTCCCAGAGAACCCTTGTAACCATTGACGTACTCAACGTGCTGGGACAAACTGTAGCCCGGCTCTTGGATGCGGAGGTGGATGCCGGCGAATACCGCCTGCCGTGGTCTGCCGGGATGCTTCCTTCCGGTGTCTATTTTTGCCGCATGTCAGCGGGCAATAGCGTGTTTCACCAGCGTCTAATCCTGTTGCGATAATTGGGAATGTACGGCGAGCCGACCAGCCGCCTTGTTATTGCGTCTAACAATCCGATTAGTCCCTCTCGGGACTTTTTTTGTGTTTTTAGTAGGAAACTCTTGCATTGCAGTGCAAATTTGCTTATATTGGGTTGCAAAATCTGCGCAAACGAGGTGGAGATGGACGGGAGAAATTTCCTCAGAACCAGTCTGATTATGGTCATTCTGGGTTGGCTGTGCTACGGGATCCTGAGCTGCGATTGGACACCGGAACGCGACAATCCCCTGGACCCGGCAGCGGATAATTATCAGCCTCCTACCAAGGGCTCGATCGCCGGAGTCGTGCGGAATCTGTTCGGGTCGTCCCCCATTTCGGGCGTGACTGTGACGCTGCCTCCCGATGAGCGATCCTGGATTACTGGAGGCGATGGAGCGTACAGTTTCGACGGGGTACCGGCTGGCAGTCACTGGGTCGAAGTCCGGAAGGAGAATTATGGCGCGGATTCGGCTCTGGTCGACGTAGTCACCAGCGAAGTCGCGGTGTGCAATTTTCGTATGAACGAGCTGCCGGTGTTTGACTCCCTGAATATCGCGTCGCACCTGATTGACAACGAACCGAGCCAGGATAGCTTGTTCATCTCCATGTTTGCCGACATCATTGACCGAGACGGCAATCTGTTGTCGATTGTGGTGCTTTTTGACGGAGATACGTTGGCGACCTACCCCAGTCAAGGAACCGGCATATTCAGCGCGAACTATGGTAGCTCATACTTTTCTCTACCCATCACCGCGCTGGAGGGATTGCCGTTTGTTGTGATGGCGGAAGACACCTCCGGTGGCGTCTCTGCGTCTGACCAGCAGTACATTTTCCGATACCTGGGCGCTGCCATCTTGAGCAGTCCGATAGGTTTCGCCCAGGTCATTCCCACCCCAACGCTGAGTTGGAATCTTGTCAATGTCGGTGACGGTTTCCCTTATCATCAAAATGTCACGATTTACGATAACGGCGGTGCAGTGCGGTGGGACAGCTTGTCGATCCCATCCGGTGTGACAGAAGTCACGGTGACCGACTCACTGCAGCTGACCAATCCCCCCGGTCCCAGTTCTTACCACTGGACTACCGAAATCGTAGATCAACACGGGAACACATCGCTTTCTTTGCCAGCATATTTTACTGTACCTTAGCTGTTTATCATGACGTTTGCTCGATCCGGTGTTCAGCATGATGGAAATCACTATGCCAACAGAAGAAACAACTTTCCTGGAGCAAGAAGCGCTTGACGCTTTGCTCCGCGTCAGCCAGCAGATTAATTCCATCACGGAGATCGACCCTCTGCTGGAAAACATCATGGATATCGCGGTGGAGACGCTGTCCGCCGAACGAGGTTTCATGGTCCTAAAGGGGGATGACGGTGCCTTGGGAGTGAGGGTGGCACGGAACATCGCCCATGACCAGGCACAAGACATGACCGCCATATCGGCGTCGGTGGTGCGGCAGGTCATCCAGAACAGCGAACCGGTGTTAACGCTGGATGCGCAGGCGGATCCCCGGTTCCAGGAAGCTCAAAGCGTGATTTTCCAGAAGATCTTGTCGGCGGCGTGTGTGCCATTTCGCATCAAGGGCAAGACGTTGGGAGCAATCTATCTCGACAGCCGCCTCGACCGACAGCGGTTCAACCAGAAAGGCATGAATTTCCTATCCGCTTTCGGTAACATCGCCGCAATCGCCATCGAAAATGCACAACTGATGTCGCAGCTTCGGCAGGAGAATATTCAGTGGAGGCATGAAGTACAGGAGCGGTACCGATTCAGCGAGATTATCGGCAATTCCCTGGCGATGCAGGAAGTCTTCGACCTGTTGAACAAGATCGTCAAATCCGATATTTCAGTGCTGCTGGAGGGCGAATCAGGAACCGGGAAAGAACTGGTGGCGAAGGCGCTGCATTACAACAGCCCACGTCGGGACAAGCCTTTCGTCGCCCAGTTTTGCGGTAACCTGGCGGAAACTCTGTTGGAAAGCGAGTTGTTCGGACACAAGAAAGGGTCGTTTACCGGCGCCATACGCGATAAGAAAGGTCTGTTCGAAGTGGCGAACGGAGGGACGTTCTTCCTGGATGAGATCGCGGATATCCCGGCGCTGATTCAGGCGAAACTCCTGCGAGTCCTTCAAGATGGCGAAATCCGGCGAGTCGGCGACACCGAAATCCATCACGTCGATGTGCGAATCATTTCAGCCACCAACAGGAACCTGGAAAAGCAGGTTGAGGCGGGGCAATTCCGGGAAGATTTGTTCTATCGGCTGAATGTGATTACGATCCTGATGCCGCCGCTCAGGGATCGGAAGGGTGATATTCAGCTGCTGGTGCAGTACTTCCTCGATGCATTCGCCAATCGCAACCGGACTCCCACCAAGAAAATTACTCAGGCGGCGATGAAGGCGTTGGAAAACTATAATTGGCCCGGAAACGTTCGGGAATTGGAGAATACGCTGGAACGGGCGGTGGTGTTGTCCGGAGATCGACCGATCACGCTGGAAAGCTTGATCATCCCCCAGGCTCGGGAACTTGCAGGCGGCAGAAAGACGTTAAAAGAGCACGAAAAGGAAGTGGTGATGCGCACGCTTGAGGAAAATGGCGGCAACAAGACCAAGACCGCCGAAGCCTTGGACGTCAGCCTGCGCTGGCTGCACTACAAACTGGCAGAATGGAAAGAGACGAATGCGGTCAAGTAGCGAACTCAAGCAATGTTGAATGTTGAATTTTGAATGTTGAATGGAATTGGGCGCCGGATTGGTTTTGAATTTTGTGCTTTGAATTTTGGATTTGTTTAGGACTTGTCCGCCTCTGGCGGATTTCGAGATTCGGATTTCGAATTTGTTTGGAATTTGATGTTTGGTGCTTTGAGTTTGTGCTTCGAGCTGGCGATGAAGATTAGTCATGACTTAACCGAACGTGAAAAGCTGGTCCTGCGACTGGTGATCCATAGCTATATCCTGTCCGCGACACCGGTGGGATCGCGAGTGCTGTCCAGGCGGTATTCCGAGCTGGGGCTGTCCCCGGCGACGATCCGGAACACCATGGCGGAGTTAGAGGAGAGCGGGCTCTTGACTCATCCCCATCCCTCTGCGGGACGGATTCCCACTGACCTGGGGTATCGCGTCTATGTCAATGATTTGATGGAATTTAAAGAGCTCAGCCAACGAGAAAAGGACACCATCAAGAAGGAAATCGAATCGATCCCGACCAGCGATCTCAAGCAAATCCTGGCTGTGACGTCGAAGAGTTTGGGGAAGATTTCCCGGCTGTTAGGAATTATCGTATCCCCGCGGTTCGATGAAGGGATTCTGGAAAGGATCGAGCTGGTTCGAGTCGCGCTGAACAAGCTCCTTGTGGTGATTTCCATCCAGTCAGGATTGATCAGGACGATCATGCTGGAAATCGAAAGCGGGTTGAAGGACTCCCAGATTCGGAGCGCCGCCCGCTATTTGAATTCCAGGCTGTCGGGACTGACGTTTCGCACCATCCGATCCACTGTCGAAGAACGACTGCAACCCTACGAGGGCGAGGAAGCCGGTATCATCCGGTTTTTCGTGGATGACGCCGAGACTCTGTTTCAGGTGGATGCTTCCAGGGAATTCTATCTGGAAGGCACCTCCAACGTCCTGTTGCAGCCGGAGTTTTCTACCACGGAAAAAATGCGGTCCATTATCGAATTCATCGAAAACCGGGACGTGGTCGTGCACCTGATCGAGAAACGGAAGGAAACGGAGGGGATTTCCATCACCATCGGCGAAGAGAATCCGGCTGATGCCGCCAAAACGCTGTCGGTGGTGACCGCCGCCTACAGTGTAGGGCAAGTCCACGGAACGCTTGGCGTGATCGGACCGACCAGGATGGATTATTCCCGGTTGATCTCCCTGGTGGACTACACGGCACGGGCTGTGTCGGAACGTTTGGCGGATTAATGACCGACGGTTGGACGTACAAGGCACAAGTGACACATATGATCAACACTGACGCTATTGACAAGACAGCCTTCACCGTCGCGACGATCACAGACCCGTCTGACTTGCGGGACTTCTGGCTTTCCTGTTCCCCTCACGATCGTCTGCGAGTGGTGGAATTCCTGCGACGACTCAACTATGGCGACTATCAACCTTCCCAACAACTTCAGAGAATTCTTGAGGTCGTTCAACAATCACCACGTTGAGTATCTCTTGATCGGAGGTTATGCGGTGGCATACCATGGCTATCCGCGCTCAACGGCAGTTATGGATATCTGGGTGGCAGCAAATTCAGTGAATGCGAATCGCGTCGTTGCCGCCCTCAGAGAATTCGGTTTTGATCTGCCGGAATTATCGGCAGAGCTTTTCTTGAAAGAAGGACAGATTGTCCGGATGGGTGTTCCTCCGCTGCGCATCGAAATCTGGACAAGCGTTTCTGGAATTCGTTTCCAAGAGAGTTATGCTAACCGGATAGTCGATTCCATAGAAGACACTGAATTACACATCCTTGATCTGAGGCATCTGAAGATCAATAAGAAAGCCGCCGGTCGTCATAAGGATCTCGACGACTTGGAAAACCTGCCCTGACAAAAAGTGTAGATATGAATGACCAATCCCCAATCACCGATTCGAGCAATGAAAAACCGACGGACGACGCCGTGGAGAAAGCCAAGCCGTCGAAACCCCGTCGTTCGAAAGTGCATCAATTGCAGGAGGAAATTGCCGCATTAAAACACGAATTGGCTGACGCCAAAGAGCAGATGCTGCGCCAAATGGCGGAATTTGACAATTTCCGAAAACGTAAGAACAAGGAATCTGTGGAGTGGTCGCAAGCCGCCCGAGAAAGCCTGTTGAGGGATCTGCTGCCGGTAGTGGACGATTTCGACCGGGTGTTTCGGAATCACGCCGGAGACAATGATGCCCAATGGCAAGGAGTAGCGCTGATCTACGACAAGTTCCTCGCCGTATTGAAAAGTCAGGGATTGACTCCCATGAACCCAGTGGGGAAACCATTCGATCCCGAGTTCCATGATGCCTTGATTACCGTGCCGCGGGATGATGTAGCGCCGGGCACAGTGGTCGAAGTCCACGAGAACGGCTACCTGGTGAACGATCGCGTGCTGCGTCATGCCAAAGTGATTGTCAGCAAAGCAGCGGAGAATGTTGAATGTTGAATTTTGAATGTTGAATGGAATTGGGCTCCGAATTGGTTTTGAATTTCGTGCTTTGAGATTTGGAATTGTTTTGGATTTCGAGATTCGGATTTCGAATTTGGGTCTGTGGGGGTAGTTCCGCCCTGTACAACTCGACAACCATGCTGACAAGACTGATGCCTCATGGACAAACGCGATTATTACGAAGTCCTGGGCGTTGACCGCAGCGCCAGTGACGAAGAAATCAAGAAAGCCTACCGGAAGCTGGCGCTGAAGTTCCATCCCGACAAGAACAAAGGGGATCCCAGCGCCGAGGAGAAATTCAAGGAAGTCGGAGAAGCCTATTCGGTGCTGTCCGATGCCCAGAAACGGGCGCAATACGACCGGTTCGGACATGCCGCCCCTGCCGGAACCGGCACAGGTTACGGCGGCTATGGGATGGAATTCGATCCCTTCGAATTGTTCCGAAATGTGATGGGCGACGCCTTCGGATTCGGGGACTTCTTTGGAGGCGGCGGACGCCGACAAAGCCGCTCCTTCCGTCAGAAGGGATCTGACCTCCAGATTACCCTCAAATTGACCCTGGAGGAAATCGCCCAGGGCGTTACCAAGAAAATCAAAGTCAAGAAATCCAAAACCTGCAAGACGTGCAATGGTTCCGGGGCTCGTCCGGGCACGAAGCGACAAACCTGCCCAACCTGTGGCGGAGCCGGCGAAATCCGGCACGTATCGCGTTCAATGTTCGGAAATTTCGTCAATATCAGCACCTGCTCCGCCTGCAACGGTGAAGGCACGATTGTGGCGGATCGCTGCATGGAATGCGCTGGTGAAGGCTTGGTGAAAGGCGAGACCACCTTGTCGGTCAATGTTCCCGCCGGAGTCAAGACTGGCAATTACCTGCACTTGCGAGGTCAGGGCAACGTCGGACCCCGCGGCGGTCCTGCCGGTGATATTATCGTGGTGATCGAGGAGAAGGATCACGAGTATTTCGAACGCCAGGGGGATGACATCATCTACCGGATGCAAATATCTATTCCTCAGGCGGTTCTGGGCGACGATTTGGAAGTCCCCACCTTGACCGGCAGAGCTCGATTGACCATCAATCCCGGGACTCAGCCCGGCAAAGTCTTGAGAATGAAGGGCAAAGGCGTCAAGCACCTGAACGGACAAGGGGTCGGTGACCAATTGGTGCAGGTTAATCTCTACGTCCCGGATCAACTGACCGACAAGGAGCGGGAATACATGGAATCTTTGCGCGATTCCGAGACCTTCCAGCCCAAAGCCGGCGAAAAGGGCTTTTTCCGGAAAGTGAAGGATGCGTTTTTCTAAGAAGTGTTATTATAGAAAGCTCTCGCAGGCTTAGTCTGATTCGGTAACACTTTACAACATGGGGTCCCTATGTGCTCTCAATTTCCTATGCTCTTGAGTGTTCAAGTTGGCGATTCACTGAATTGGGAAACCGCCAAATTGATCATTCAAACTCAATACAATTTGGCACTATATGGGGTAACCATATTGATTGGGGTATCTGTCTTAATCGTAGGTGCTTCCTGGCTTTATAATCTCTACTTTGAACGTCGCCAGATCGAGTCAGTTATGCAATCCAAAAAGTTGGAGCTATCTAGTTCGATAAAAAAAGACTTCAGTGAGTATCAGGTCAAGATGAAGGAAGGGTTGGCAGAGGCAAGGATCGAATTGGAGAAGTCACTGGACAACAAGATGAAAGGAGTTGAGGGGGAAATTTGCAGACTGCATGCGATGGCTGCTGAACAAGAGAAAATGCCTGACATAGGGGCATTGTCGTGGGCCAGGTCCATTCCAAATTTTGCAGCGTCGCGAGACGACGAGTTATTGGAAGTTGGAGTGGAAGGTTTGGTGCGGGATCTTGAGCAATGCAAGAGTTTAGATGGCAAAAGCATTGGGGAGATCAAAGCGTGCACGTCGTCAATTCCGAAAATGCTCTTCCTTGAGAAAATAGACATTGAAAGAAGACTTGGTCAATTATCTGAGGCACCAGAGGTGAAGAAGGAATGAGAACAATTGGCTTGTGCAATTACGGTTTTTTGTTCTGAGCCTGCGGAGGCATATAGAGAGAGGGCAATCATGTATTCAAAAGAGAAGATCATCTACTACATTAATGTTCAAGATCTGCAGGCAGTTGCCGAGCAAGAATTAGAGAGAACTCTGACAGACAAGGAGATCGATCTGATAGGCGACAAACTGGGTGACCATGTGAATTGGTATGAAGCAATAGCTTCTGCGATAGGTGATGTGATCGGTATTGGGAAAGAGGAGTGATCCTATGACTGCCTGGACGGATCCGCTAAGAGGGCTTAGATTCTCTATTATTGTGGCGAGCATTGCGTTCCTGGTAGGCGGAGCCATCCATCACCAGAAAACTTTCCGTCCCGTGGAGGTCATGCCGAGCCCCGATACATCGCAAGACGCCAGGTTCCAGCAGATCGCTCATACAGCGTCCGATTCGATCTGGCTGACCATCAATGTCAACACGGCTGACGCCCATCATCTGGAAGCCCTGCCGGGAATCGGACCGGTCAAAGCTAAGAATATCGTCGACTATCGAACCGCCCATGGACCATTTCGGCGACCACAGGATTTGCTGAACGTCCACGGGATTGGTCCCAAGACGCTGGCGAGAATCACCCCGCTGATCTCGTTAGACACTACGGATACAAGTGATCAAACTCCCGGCAACCAGTAATAGCGTGGGTTCGACGACCCGCGGACTGTGCCCGGTGTCCGATGATCGAGAAGTAGGATGATGTGAGTCGTTGTCCCGAGAAATAGAGTTGTGGGGCGGCTAAGAGCAACAGCCGCCCCATTTTTTGTCATCAAGAGGTGATATTAATTCAAGGAAATCGGCGGTGAAGATTACGGGAGGACAATGGAAGGGGCGGAATATCAAGGTGCCGCGCAATATCCGTCCCACCACATCGCGTTCGAAGGAAGTGTTGTTCGCCTTGATTGAGCCTTGGATTTCGGGATCCGTGGTGATCGACCTGTTTTGCGGTTCGGGCGCATTGGGGTTGGAATCGTTATCCCGGGGTGCGGTGCACGTATTTTTCGTGGATCGGTCGAACCAGTCGCTGGCGACAGTCAGGGATAACATCGACGTGATGGGAGTGGCGGATTCGTGTACGGTCATTCATGGCGATGCCTTCAATATCATGAGAAAACTGGCGTCGCACGGTCATCGAGTGAATATGATCCTGGCAGATCCGCCCTATGACCCTCGGCTGACGCAGAGAATCGCCCGGATGACCGTTGAGACGGATATACTGGCTCCGGAAGGGATATTGGCGGTGGAATATCGAAAAGGGGAAACAGTGGCGGATTACGACGGACTCCACATCATAAAATCCCGTCTCATCGGTGAGACGGGATTGGTGATCTGGCGACAAGAATGACTTCACCCTCGAGATTCTTGTTGACAAATCGGAAAAATTTCTTTATATTGTCAACAGGTGCAATCCTTGGCATTTTAACTCGGAGACTCAAAGATGCCCATCGGTAGTCGCATACGACAAGCTCGTCTCGCATTAGGTCTGACACTTGAGGAAGTATCGGAACGGCTGGATCGAGATGTCACCAGAGCGGCTCTGTCGAAATACGAGAATGACCGAAGTGTCCCCTCCGCACGATTGTTGACAAAGTTGGCGAAGGCACTGGGACAGAAGTCGTCGTTCTTCTTGGAATCAAATCCGCCAAAGATCGAATGGAGAGCATATAGAAAACACTCTACGCTCACGAGGCAGCGTCAGATGCGGATACAGGCATACGCCTCGTGCCAGGTGGAATGGTTCGCGAAAATGCAGACGTTGCTGTACCCCGACGTAAGCCCGAGGTTTCCCGAACCCAAAAAGGTCCGGGATGTCGAGAGTGCCGAAATGGTGGCAGAATTGACCCGCCACGAATGGGAATTGGGGGACTCCCCCATAAGGAGCGTAATGCAACTTGTTGAGGATCGCGGTGCTCTGGTGGTGGAATGGCCAAAAACGAATGGATTCGATGGGCTATCTGGATTTGCCAATGCATCTTTTCCAGTGATAGTGGTTTGCACGAGTGTGCCCGCTGATCGGATACGTTACAGCATGAGCCACGAACTTGGACATCTGCTGATGGACGCAAGCGACGTTGATCCCAAAGACGAAGAAAGGATTGCGCATCGGTTTGCGGCAGCCTTTTTGATGCCCAGAAAAATGGTATTGCGCGAACTGGGATCGAGAAGAAGAAGCCTTAGTCTGGGCGAATTGGCATTGCTGAAAGTAAAATATGGCGCCAGCATGCAGGCGTGGATACATCGAGCCCGCGACCTCGAGATCATAGGCGAGTCGCAATATAGAAATCTGAACATGATGTTCCGAAGCAGGGGATGGCACAATAACGAACCTGTGCAGTATGCGGCTCCTGAAACACCAAATAGGCTTCTACAGATATTCTCAAGAGCCGTAGCAGAAGGGATTGTTACCAAGGAGAGAGCCTTGAGCGTCTGCCCACGATTCGGAGAAATTCAGGACATGATCGTTGAAGAGTATGCGTCAGTCGGTGAGGCGCGTCGACTGATGCGATTGCCGATAGTGGAAAGGCGAAAATTACTTGAGGACGTTGATGCTGAAGCAATCAAGTCATACAAAGAGGGCTTGGAATTGGATCAATTGGACATAGTGGACGAGGAGGAATATGCCGAAGAGGGGTGAACTGTGGATAGCCAATATGGATCCATCCATCGGAGATGAAATTCAGAAAAAGCGTCCAGTGGTCGTCATCGGTTCAGATAGTATATGAGAATTCGAGAATAGGATCGTTGTCCCAATTACAAGCTGGCAGCCGAGATTCTCCAGTCTTCCATGGATGGTCAATTTGAAACCGAGTGCTGCGAATGGTCTGGACAACGAATCTGGTGCCGACGCCGCGCAGATCAAGTCGATATCCGTGCGTAGATTTGTGTATAGGATCGGTCGATTGCCGGAATCGAATTTGCAGGAGATTGTGGCTGCGGTAGCGCTTTGTATCGAGTATGAAGAATCTGTTTGAGAATCGCAAGGTAAGGGCTTAACATGTTAAGCCTCTGCCTCTCAAAATGCCAGCCGATTCGAGATACCTATTCCGATACCGTGCGATCCGCCAAAGAAGCCTTTGAGTCCCTCGATACCGAAATCGAAGCTGTAGCTACCGAAATCAAGCCCAAATCCTCCGCCGAATTCCAAAGCAAATTCCCCGCCTACCGCGAGTCCTAATCGAACTGGAAGCCACGGCAATGCCTGATACTGCCCGCCCACAGACAAACGAGGAAACTGGCTGACGCCGGGTTTGTCGGCGAAACCCTGCCGGTATTCGGCTATGGCGATTAAGCGGTCATTGATGCGTCGGGCGGCGTTCAGCTGGATGAACAGAGGCAGTCGGGTTTTGGCTGTCCCACCGCCATACGTGGTGTCCGTCTTGTTGAAAAGTCTCCCCAAATATTCGTTATCGTGCAAAGAGTCGATATCCACCTCCCCGTGGGTGACGTCGAAACTATAGACCCTGACCGAATCAAGGTCCCACGCGATGGTGCCGATCAAGTTGCCTATGGTCATGCCGAATTCCCATTTCTCGTCCCACAAGGCAGATGCGGCAAGATCCAGCCCGACCCCGTCGCCAATCGTCCCATAACCGCCTTCAAAGTAGCCATTTCCGGTGACGCCGGTTTGCGTGACCATCACCTGCCCGTCGGACCTCATAATGCCGCCATATCCCAAGCCATAGAGATATCGAAAAGTGGCTCCCACCGCGAATTCGTCGAAATAGTGCCATTCCAATCGCTTGCCGATGGAGACTTCCGTTGAAATCGCCGCCCACCCGGATCCCTCGATGCTTGCCAGGGAATAGGACTTGTTCAATTCGTCTCCATAAAGTGCCAACGCCACGAAATCCTTGGGTACTGCCGCCCTGCCGGCACCTAAAACCACCACATTCAGGGCGAAACGATCGATGGATGTCCCGATGCCGGTCACATTCCCCATGAAATAAGCGCGAAGCCGATCCCCTGGGATTTGCCCCAGAATCTCACGTTTCTCATCCGGTGTCCAAAATCCGTCCCCTCTCGTGAACAATCGTTGATAGTCGTTCCGCGACAGTGTGTTGTTTCCGATCTGCAAGCCAAAAGACAGCAGATTCATACTCCAATGTGGCGCACCGGAACGATCCAGCAAAGACGGGTTCCAACGTCCCACCCACGATCCGCGGTCAAACAGATTGTGCGTGCCTGCGAATCCCAAATTATTCCCCGTGTACTCGAGGAACGCAAACGACGTGTTTGCGACCACCGTAATGGCAATGACAGTCAAGAGAATCTTGCCCAGGACCGATCTCCGTATCATGGGCATCCTGCCCATGACTAGCCACGGGCGGAACGCCCGGGGTACGTTCATTCTGGAGGTCCTGGAAAGCAGCAGGTTTCGTGGTGACATACCTATCCTCATCACATGACCGAGGTTCGTATCATGGGCATCCTGCCCATGACTAGCCACGGGCTGGAAGCCCGTGGTACGCCCATCACCATGGGCATCCTGCCCATGACCAGCCACCCTCACGGGTGGTACGTTCATTCGTTCTCAATTCGATAGATGAACCTACCAATTGACGAGAATCCAATGAAGTCAGAAGCATACGCCGACAGAGTATCCCCGCCGGTTCCATCCAGGAAAAAGGTGGGGCGCACATAGATGGGCGCGGTTCGGAACAAGTCGATTTGCTCGGTGGTCAATGCGATCACTGAGGTGGTCTGCACAGGCTCTTGAACGCGCCCGTTTGCATACACCGGCGCATCCACCGGCACCTCAAACAACGTGTCGGTCGCGGAAGGATTCGTGCGGAAAAGCGTGGAATCGTGAGTGACCAGCACCACGATCCGTCCTGACAAAGGCAGATGGTTATTGACGGTGACCTCCGCATCTGCACTCTGAACCGGTCTGTCGATGGCGTTGGGGACAGTCGAAATTAGACCTCGAAACGTGGAAGCCTGCAGAGTAAAGGAAATGGGGACGTCAAGCTGAACCCTGCCGGTCAGATAATTCGTATCCTGCAGGTACACATCGCCAAATGTGAAGATCCGGCCGCGAAGGATCACTTCGTCCGGCCTTCGGTTGATCAACGTCTCCAAACCGTTAACTACGATCGTGGTGTCCTGATTGGGGACGAAAGTCTCTACGATGTGGACGCTATCCCTCCGAACGCCATATCTGGAGGCAATCAGGTACAGATCGCTGTGCAACGGAGCGTCGATGTCGCTGTCGAAGGTGGCTCGAAGTGAGGCGCTGACGATGGTGAGCTGTTCCCAATCCTCGGGCAAAGATTCAACCGGCTGGACTTCGGGTCCTACCCCCATCGACACAGTATCCAAAATCCCATCCGCATGCTCCAAATACAGTGTGTCTGTTTGGTACGTGGAATACGTCAACTGGTCGGAATTGAAATACACCCACTGCTCCGTAGAATCGAAATCCGACACCGCCAGCACGTGGAGTTGTTGGAGGAATGGGAAGGGAAAGGTCAGGTTATACCCATCCAACGCCATGGAAGAATCGTACTCGGAATTGGGTCCCAGAGTCACTTGGTCGGTGAGAGGATCTCCGGACGGGGTGGTAAAGTTGTCAATTCGGATATTGACTGTCACCGGCATCGGCGCTTGATTCACACTGTGAAAGTGGATGGACCCGCGCCGGACTTGCGCACTGTGAATAATATGATCGGAGTGGATATCGAGCATGGTATCCGTGGTGACAGTCTGCTGCGGAAAATAGCCATGCCCGTTGCGAACTCGGATTGTGCCAATCATGACTTGCGCCGCGAGGGCATCCGATGTGTCGATTAGGACAGGTTCGGTCGAGCCAGGCGACGAGCCCTCCACAGCGACTGACATGTACTGAACCAGCCGGACTCCCTGCAAATTGATCGAATCCCTTGCCACACCGCTGGACGGCAAATCGAAGAGGGTATCATCCGCCACCGTATATCCGGGATCGTTCGTATGATATATCCGCAAATGGATCTGTCCTAAAGGTACCGGCAAATGATTCTCGACCGTCATATGAAGGTATCCGGAATCCACATCAACGTATTCCATCTTGTCGGAGGGCGGGAAGTCGCGTGTCATCTGGGGAGAAGAAAAAGCTGGTATCGGGATGGTTTGACCCTCGAATGGCACGAGCGAAGGTGCGATCTCGCCTAAGGTGAAGTCCACGGAATCATTGATCCCCGCCTCGAAGTAAGCGTTCTCCAGGTTTGTATTGACGGAGTCGTCTTGGGGGACGATATTGAGGCTGTCTCCGATAGTCGTGTATGGGATCGAGTCCTGGTAGAAGAAGTACAAAAGCGAATCGCCTTCTTGGAAATTGACCCCGTAGCCCTGCGATTCGAACGATTGCGTAGTATCCACCAGGTCAATCAAATTATAACGCTGTTCGGCGAGGGGGATAAGGACCTGGACGTCCCAACTGGGATTCACCGGCTTGTCGAAGGTGCATCCTGCTCCCATGACCATTAGACCGAAGAGCACCGTACCGCCTGTGCATAATACTATTCGTTTCATATCTCTCCCGTGCCATGGGCATCTTGCCCATGACCATTCACGGGCTGGAAGCCCGTGCCACCTTTGCCGAGAATCTTACATCTGCCGTACCATGGGCGTCCCGCCCATGGTCTTTCCCCCCTGCTATTGCAGGGGGGAACAAAAAAGGGGTCGCCTATCTTCCCAGTGCGCAAGTTTGCTTGCGCTCTCACTGCCCAGGGCTCGCCCATGTCCCCATTTCCCAGGACGCCAGATATTCAGCCCTGCCTAACCCAGCACAATCCTGTGCCGCGGGGTGTCCTCACCCTGCGGTCGTAGTTCCTGCCACGTTTCGCCGTAGGCGTCCATTTGGACAAGCGAAACGTAACCTGGCAAGACGAATCCGAGGTAGGTTGGGTTAGCCTTTCGTAACCCAACAGAATCTCACGTTCCTATTTCCCAGGACGCCAGATATTTTTCTTGCTCCAGAGTCAGGGCGTCGATATGCACATTCATCGACTTGAGCTTCAGCCGCGCCACCCACTGGTCGATCTCCACGGGAACGGGGTGGACGCCCAACGGTAGGTCGTTCTTTAGTGCGAATTCGGAACTCAGCGCTTGGACCGCGAAAGACATGTCCATCACACTGGCGGGATGCCCTTCTGCCGCGGACAGGTTGACTAGCCGCCCTTCCGCCAGAACGTGGATCTTCTTGCCGTCCAGGATGTAGTCGTCTACATTGTTACGGACGCCTTTCACAATCTTGTCGGCGGCTTGGGCGAGGTTTTGCAGGTCTAACTCGACGTTGAAATGACCGGAATTTGCCACGATGGCGCCGCTTCTCATCTTGCGGAAATGCTCCAAGCGGATGACGTTGATGTCTCCCGTCAGAGTGCAAAAGACGTCACCGATAGAAGCCGCTTCGTCCATAGTCATGACGCGGAAACCGTCCATCACCGCTTCCAACGCCCGGACCGGGTTGATTTCGGTGACGATCACATTGGCGCCCATCCCCCGACATCGTAAGGCAAATCCTCTGCCGCACCAGCCATAGCCTGCCGTCACTATGTTCTTCCCTGCCAATAACACATCGGTGGCGCGGATGATCCCGTCCACGGTGGATTGACCGGTTCCGTAGCGGTTGTCGAACAAATGTTTGGTGTCGGCGTCGTTGACTGCGATCACCGGATATTTCAACACGCCGTCCCGGTGCATCGCTCTCAGTCGGCTGACGCCCGTGGTCGTTTCCTCCATCCCGCATTTGACCTTCGTTACCCGATCTGGATATTCCATGTGCAGAGTCGAAACCAGGTCGCAACCGTCGTCCATGGTTAAGACGGGATAGTGCTCCAGGCAGGCATGGATGTGTTTGTAGTATCCTTCCGTGTCCACGCCGTGACGGGCGAAGACGTCGATGCCGAAGTCGCGCACCAAGGAAGCGGTCACGTCATCCTGAGTGGACAGTGGATTCGAGGCGCACAGCCGAAGGTTAGCGCCACCGGCTTTCAGAGTCCGCGCCAGATTGGCGGTCTCGGCGGTGACATGGAGACATGCCGCCATGGGCACACCCTTCATGGGTTTTTCCTTCTCGAACCGGTCCCGGATGATCTTCAGGACGGGCATGTCTTCGTCCGCCCACAAGATCCTCCGTTTTCCTTCATCAGCCAAAGCGGGGTTAGCTATGTCGTGCGGCATTGAATCTCCTTGTCTTATGTGCCGCAGGGTGTCCTCACCCTGCGATAGTGCATCCAATGTGGTGTCAAACGTCCCGTTTGACACCCTCCTCGACTTTGTTTGCTTGTTGCTGTAGATCGAGTCGTTTGACAGCACGAAAAGAGCCAGGTAGGTCGGGTTCCGTAGCGCAGCGAAGAAACCCGACAATCGGTCTACTTCAGCTGATCCACCATGTCGAGCTGTTCCCAGGTGAAGCCGTCTTCATCGCGACCGAAGTGCCCGTAAACAGCGGTTCTCTTGTAGATGGGGCGGCGCAGATCAAGACGTTTGATGATACCTTTGGGGGTCAGGTCGAACTTGTCCAGGATGAGCTTACGGACTTTGTCATCATTGCCCGTGCCGTGCGTGTCCACCATGACCGAAACCGGTTCTGCCACCCCAATGGCGTAAGCTAACTGAATGGTGCATCGTTCGGCAAGTCCTGCAGCAACGAGGTTCTTCGCAACCCAACGGGCGGCATAAGATGCGCTGCGGTCCACTTTGGTGGGATCCTTGCCGGAGAAAGCGCCGCCGCCATGAGGCGCGAATCCACCATAAGTGTCGGCGATAATCTTCCTGCCTGTTAGTCCGGAATCCGCCTGCGGTCCGCCTTGCACGAACCGCCCGGTGGGATTGATATAGATCTTCAACGATTTCTTGTCGACCATATCGGACGGCAATACCGGGAATATGACGTTTTCCTTGAGTTCACGAACCAGCGCGTCGCGTTCCACGTCGGGATTGTGCTGTGCCGCCAGAACGACCGTAGTGATCTTCACCGGCTTGTGATCTTTATACAGCACAGTGACTTGAGATTTGCCGTCAGGGCGAAGGAAATTCAGGATGCCTTCCTTGCGGACATACGCCATCCGGCGGGTCAAGCGGTGAGCCAGGATGATAGGCAGGGGCATATATTCCGGGGTTTCGTTGGTGGCGTAACCGAACATCATCCCCTGATCACCGGCTCCTCCCGGATCCACGCCCATACTGATATCCTTGGACTGCTGGTCAATGGAAGTCACCACCGCGCAAGTTTCGTAATCGAAGCCGTAATGAGCGTTTGTGTAGCCGATTTCCTTTACCGTCTTCCTCACCAAATTGGGAATGTCAACCCAGGTGTCAGTGGTGATTTCGCCGCCGACTAACGCCAATCCGGTGGTGACGAACGTCTCGCACGCCACCCGACCGTTGGGGTCTTTTGCCATAACGGCATCCAATACCGCATCCGAAATCTGATCCGCAATTTTGTCCGGATGTCCCTCCGTGACCGATTCCGACGTAAACAAAAATTCGGACATTGTCTCTCCTTGCTATGAGAATGAAAATCAATCCGTATCACACGACCCAATAAGGAATATCTCATGCGGAACACTTGTCCTGTCCCTAGCCCAGGCGCCATGTGGTGTCGACTCTCCGTAGTCGACACAATAGCTGCCACTTGCAGAGAAGTGGCAGCACATAATCAGACAAAGCGATTAGATTCCCCAGCCCTTGAGAGTGACCCCAACCCGGAAACCCAGTCCCGAAATATCGACCTCCTCGAACGTCGGAAGTCCTGTCGCAGTGCTGGCGCCTCGTTTCGCCTTGCAGCCGTTGTAGAATCCTTCCAGGTAGAAGCCGGCATTCGGTGACATTTCGTATTCGGCGCCCACCTGGAACTGATAACCGAATCCGGAATAAAACCGCGAATCGCTGATACCTTCTTCGAAATTATTCTCTCTGTTGAACAGAAGCTCGTAGCCGATGCCGCCGCCGAAGTAAGGCCTGATGGGTGAATTCTCCACCGGTATCTTCACGTCGGCGGTGAACATCAAGGGCAGAATCAGCGTCTTGTAGTCCACGGAAAGCTGCACGGTGGAATAGACGGTGCCGCCCGGAGTCACGCTGTCGGCGATTGCGGATTCCTGGGTGTATGATCTCCAGAACAGGTCGGCGGAGAATCCCACCAGGATCATGTTGTCAAAATCGCGACCGGTGCGCACTCCTAACATCAATCCGCTTTTGGCGTCTTTGGGATCCAGGGTCCCGAATCGAATTTGCGTGAACGGTTTCGCCTGCCCGAAAGCAGGCACGACGGCGGCGCCTATGACCACGAGCGCCAACAAGATGACTGCGATCTTCTTTGATTCCATGATATACTCCTATTTGTTGATTTGCCAGCTTAGTTTCTTCGTTCCTGCCAGGTTTCGCCGTAGGCGTCCATTTGGACAAGCCAGGCGTAACCTGGCAGGCAACTGAGCGCCCGCCGGGTTACATCCCGAGACGGGATTTGAGACCCAGCGGGAACGAAATTCGGCTATCTAACAATCGAACAATGAGACCATCGAACAATCTATCCAACAGTTTGACAATTGCGTGGTGTTAGGTGTCCCCACCTGACACCCGCACCCCTACCCAATCCTGATCTCCGAGGAATCGCTGATATTCAACACCTTGAATTGCCCTTCCACCACCGCCCGAATGCCGATGATCGAGCTGTCCAGCATCGCGGACTCCACCCGGGTTCGATCCCCTATGATAGAATTCCGAATCAGCGAATTCTTCACGGTCGTATTCTCGCCCAGAGTAGTGTAGGGTCCCACGATGGAACTTTCGACGATCGCGCTCTTGGGAACATAGACCGGCGGAAAAAACACCGAGTTAGGGGTATCCGGAATCGGGAAACTGTTGCAGCCCAACAGGTATCGGTTGGTCGCCAAGAGCGTTTCCGGTTTGCCGCAATCATACCAGCCGTCGATCGGGAACGTGGTGATGCGTTCGCCGTGATCGATCATTCGCTGCAATGCGTCCGTGATCTGGTATTCGTTCTTGACGGTGATATTTTCCGCCATGATCTCTTCGATGGACCGTTTCAAGAGGCGCGTATTCGCGATGTAGTAGATGCCCACAATGACCAGATTGGATTTGGGCTCTTTCGGTTTCTCCATCAGTCGGACGACCACTCCCTTGTCCAGCTCGATAGTTCCGAATCGGCGGGGATCATCTACCGTCGCCGCCCCCAGAGCGGATTTGCCTGCCGACAGCACCGGTTTCAAATCCACGTCGAAAATCGTATCGCCCAAGATAATCAAGACTGGATCATCGCTGTCGTTCAATCCCAGATGCACGGCATGCGCCAAGCCTTTCCGTTCCTTTTGCTCCACAAAATCCATCCGGACGGACGGGTAGTGCGAGGTCAAATAGGCTTTCACCTGATCTTTCAGATACCCAACGATGAACACCATATGCTGGATATCCGCCGTGACCAGCCGATCCATGATATGAGCGATGATCGGTTTTCCAGCCACGTTCAAGAGGACTTTGGGCTGGGTCAGGGTATGAGGCTTAAGTCTGGAACCGATTCCCGCAACCGGGATAATGGCTTTCATGGGATAGCTTACATAAATCTATGATTTACAATAGTCTGACACGACATGGTTTCCAAAATGCTCAAAGCATAAATATACGATAAAATGCCGTCAAATCCAACACGAAATTCAGATTTTATGCGATGGGCCACTCTAGGATCACCCCGTCAATTTCCCCCATCAACCGGATTGTTTCCTTCAAAGCTACCACGATTTTCTGATAATGCTGCTGCTTATCCCAATCCAATGGACGCCCCTTCCGATCCTTCAACCACTTTTGGAGCACCTGATATCCCCCGATATGAAACTCCCACACCTCCCGATCAATCCCTTCAAAATATTGTGTCTTATTAATATACACTCGCCCCATCGTGGCATGGGCATCTTGCCCATGCACCTCCACATACCTCCACTCATCCACTACGTTTGTCCCTTCCTCACTAAACGTCGTCACCAAATCCTGCAGCCGGGGCGACTCCATCAAATGCAACCCCACTAACTCTTCCCCCAACCCGCACAACCGCCGGAACAGCTCCCGATCCGACGTCAACGGCACCCTTGGAAAATCGATCTTCAAGAATTCCTGATACCTTGTCCGGTACGTCGGACTGTGGAAAATGGCATAGATGTAATGCAGCACATCATCGGGTCCGAAGGTAAATGTGCCATGGGCATCTTGCCCATGGTTAATCACGGGCTGGAAGCCCGTGCCACCTACTTCAGGCACAAACTTCATCCCCAACTTCCCCTCCATCGCCGTGATGAATTCTGGCGATAGGTTCGGCACCCGCACCTCTTCATCTACGCCGACATCACCGAAATAGTCATGTTTCTTATATACATAAAGAGGTAAAACCTGCACCCCACCCCTATTGCTTAGAAATGCCCTCTTGTCTGCTATATTTCTTGATACACCATAATGGGTATATCCTTTTCCTAAGACAACCTGTCGCATTACTAAGAGAGCGATATTTCTCTCTGTGAGATGTTTCATAACATCATATCTTGGGCGGTCTATCAAATCCTTTGAATAGAAGATATATCTCTCATCAAAAGGACGATACAAATACCGAATAACCTTTTGCTCCAAATCTTTAATAGACGAAAGCTTTTTTCTGGCTTCTTCTAATTTCCAACCAGATGTGTCTTCCAGCTCGAATTTTTCTCGTATTTCATCATCACCAATTCCTAAATCACAGAAGGATGAGATTCTGGACAGTAATGCATCCTTGCTGAAGTCTATAATAAACACGTCTCTATGAGTTGTTACTCCATCGCTCTTTAACGTAAAAATATCTGATACCGATATGCCCTTCTCATATTCATCAAGTAAACCGGTTTCTACTGGAACAAAGAAATACATTGTCTTGGAAGGCCCGATTTTATGCCATTCTGTTGTTTCCAGTTCATCGCTGAAAAGATACTTGTATTTACCATCCCTCACCCCCCACAAATCCTCATATCTAACTACTTTCTCAGCATCAGGCTTTTCTTTCTTGGTTAAGATCGATATTCCCACCCCTTGCCTGATATCAAACACATTCTCATCCTTTCCCCCTTCCGGTGTTGTTTCCCCAATCAGCGAATTCCCGTGTAAATTCAAAATGTAGATTTCGTCAAACGTCCTTAACAGCTCTTCTCGCATCCCCCGGTGAATTAGTCCCGATAGATACGAGTTATTGGTAATCATCCCAATAATCCCGTATCCCGTCCTCTCTATCCGGTCATGAGCAAAGCGGATGAACTTGATATAGTCATCTGATAAAGGCTGGATATTTCGCTCCCCCCGCACCGCCTTCTTGTACCGCACCATCAGCTTCTCAATTTGCTCACCTTTGTTCACCGAACTCACAGAATAGGGCGGATTGCCCAACACCACCATAATCCGCTTATCCCGCTTGATGGCGTCGGCTTCGACTCCTTCTTCTGCAATGTATTCTTTAAATGCGGCTTTTGTTTCTCCTTTTGTGACCGTTTCCCCTAATGAGTTCGTTAGGTATATCTCAAGCCTTTGGTCGCCTGTGAAATCATAGCCAAGTTTCTTAAGGAGCATTCCCAACTTCATATGCGCCACCGTATAAGGCGCCATGAGCAATTCAAAGCCGAAAATCCTGGGCAGCAAATGGTTCTTCACATAGTCGTTCCATCCCCCAAGCTGACCCTTTTCCTTCAGAGTATCATAGATTTCTTGAATAACAAAATATAAGAATGTGCCGGTTCCGCAGGCGGGGTCAAGAATCATTACATCCTTGTCCGCTAATCCCCAGGGTTTGTTGAATTTGGTTTTCAGCAGATAATCAATCGACCGCACGATGTATGACACCACCGGTTCCGGGGTGTAATATACCCCTCGTGCTTTCCGCATTTTGGGATCATAGGCTTTCAGAAAATCCTCGTAGAAATGCACCACCGGGTCTTCCTGTTTGGTCACCTTTCCGAAATCCCGCAGCACTTCCACCTTATCTGCCCTATTGACCAGGAATGCCAGGTCATCCGCTAACCATGCCACCCGGTCATCTAACCCGATACCGGCAATGTCATTAAACAATTTCCGCAGAAACGGATTTGTTTTAGGCAAGTTCCAAGCCGCTTCCTGACGGGTGAATCGCTTGTTGTCAGGGAAAGGTTCCCACGCTGCAAATAACCCGTACGCAATGGTCTGGGCATACATATCGGCGAATTGGTCGGGTTTCAAATCCGGAATCAAGGTATCCTGAAACGCTTTCAACTGCCCGTGTAGATTGCCGGTTTCACTTTCCTGCTTTAAGGCTTCCTCGATGGAAATCCGAATCAAGTGCGCCAGTTTCGCCATATGTGACGCCAGTTCTTTGGGACGTCCGATGACCGGAGGCTCCTCGGCAAGAAACTTCTGCACCAAATCCGAAACCGCTTGAATCCCATCATGGGTGCTGTGAATCTTCCCATCAATGCTCATCGAGGCTACTCGCACCGTTTCCCTGCGCTCCCCGCCCACATACCAGCGAAATTCCAAATAATCAGTGAGAATCAAATTGGGCAGAGATTCCCGATACCGTTTCAATTGGTCGGAACGTGCCGCCTCATCCAGGTTTTTCCCGATGTCCTTCGTTTCGATATACCCTACTGGAATTCCCCCCCGCATTACCCTCAAATCCGGCGCCCCACAAGCGATTCGCTTGGGTTCGTTGATCACATTCAATCCAGTTTCCATCGCCTCAAGCATGGTCTTCAACGCCGGTCGATGGCTATGCTCACTCGCATCCCCCGTCGCCAATTTCTTATTCAAATCGGTTAGGTACGCTCTGATAGTGGTTGCAGCATCCATAATCAGACCCATGTATATGATTTGTTTTTAATGTGTTACGAGAACCAGATCGGCAGATCCGCAAATTTGCGTTTCATGATCTTCATCAAATACGCCGAAATGTCCGCTATCGTCTCCATCTGAAGGACTTCCCGGACTATCTCCTGGGCTTCGGAGAATTTCGACGACCGGACGATTTTCTTGATTTCGGGCAACGTCACCGGACTCATGGACAACTCATCCAGCTCCATACCCAGCAGAACCAGCGACGACAAGGGATCGCCCGCCATTTCGCCGCACATGCTGACCGGTATGCCCGCCTCGTGTCCCGCTTGCACCGTCTGGTGGATCAGTCTAAGCAAGGCGGGATGCAAGGGTTTGTACAGATATGCCACGGTCTGATTGCCGCGATCCACTGCGAGGGTGTATTGGATCAGGTCGTTGGTGCCGATGGAGAAGAAGTCCGCTTCCTTCGCCAGGTGATCGGCGATGATGACCGCCGACGGGACTTCGATCATGATACCCACCGGCATGTTCTCGTCAAAGGCGATGCCTTCCGTACGAAGTTCTTCCTTGGTTTCTTCCAGGATTTCGTTCGCCTGGAGGAGTTCCAGGGTTCCGGAAATCAAGGGGTACATGAGCTTCACGTTGCCGTGGGCGCTGGCGCGCAGGATGGCTCGAAGCTGGATCTTGAACATATCTTTCTGATGGAGGCTGACCCGGATCGCGCGATATCCCAAGAACGGGTTTCGCTGATCGGGGGGTTCGATGCCGGAGAGTCCTTTGTCGCCGCCCAGATCATAGGTTCGAATCACCACGGAATTGGGGAGGATTCCACGTGCGACGCGGTCGTATTCTTTGTACTGCTCCTCCTCGGAGGGGTAGGAACCATGCGCCAGGTAAAGGTACTCGGTGCGGAACAGCCCGATGCCGGTTCCACCGCAATGCTTGACGGCTTGCACTTCATGCGGCATCTCGATGTTGCAGGACAGGGTGACGGTCTTGCCATCCAGGGTCACCGCGGGCAAGGTTTTCAGTCCGGCAAGATTGGCGAGGAAGGCGCGGTAGTTTTGCTTTTTCTCCTCATATTCTCGCTGGGTTTCGGGAGTGGGATTAATCAGCACTTTGCCCGAGTTTCCGTTCACGACCATGGTGGTACGAGAACGGATAAGGGATGTAATATTTCCAATGCCAACCACCGCGGGAATTTCGAAGGATCGCGCCAGGATCGCGGTGTGGGATGCCATGCCTCCTCGGTCGGTAGCCAATCCCTGCACCCATTTTCGATCGAGATGGAACGTGTCGGTGGGCGTCAGGTCATCCGCGACCACGATGACTGGCGCACGAAAACGGGGGATGACAAGATCCGTGCCTCCCTGGAGCTCGAAGATCAAACGGCGCCGAACGTCGCGAATATCTTCCGCCCGCTGTCGAAAGAAATCGCCGCGTTGCGCCATCAAAGAGTTGCAAGTGTGCTCCATGACGTCCCAAACCAGGGATTCGGCGTTCAGATGGAGTTTCTTGATGCCGGATTCGACTTCTTCAAGGAAGGTTGGGTCTTCCAGGATCATCATGTGGGCTTCGAAGATGCGCGCGACCGCCTCACTAATGTCCCGAGACGCCCGATTCTTGTCGTTTTCCAGTCTTCCGTAGGTGGATTTTACCGCGGCTCGGAGTCGTCGCACCTCAGCGCCAATTTCGGACAGTTCGATTCTGCGCTTCGAGATTTTGGGCTCGTCGCGTCTTAGCAGCACCGCCCGCCCGATGGCGATTCCTGGCGACGCCGCTATCCCTCTGAAGATTTTTTCACCAACAGGCGGTACCACTTATTCCTCGTAGAATTTGTTCCTGAAGAGTTCCACTAACTTTTGGATCACCTCGTTTTCGTCGGGACCATCGGCGATAATCGTCAATCTGCTCCCCTTTTCCGCAGCCAACATCATGACGCCCATGATGCTCTTGCCGTTGATTCGCACCCCGTCCTTTTCGATGAAGACACTGGATGCGAACGGTGTGGCGATCTTGACGAACCAAGCCGCCGGTCGTGCGTGCAAGCCCAGCGAATTGACGACTTCTACTTCTTGCTGAATCACCGAGTCATTCCGGAATTTCTATGGGATCAGCTATAGCACAGCCCCGCCGATCAGTAATAGGGCTAAGGCGGAGGCGACAATCCACGTCACCGACAATCGCAACGTGCTACCCGCCCAGGTCCACAGACCTCCAGCGATTATCGCCACCAGAGTCCATGGCGACAGGGAAGCTCCGGCGGCTACTACCGCACCGGCAACTAACCCCAGGAAGAGAGACCCTTTGGTAGTCGCCCACGCCAGCTCGCGGGTGATGGGCGGTTTTCCCAATGCGGTCAACACCATGTCACCCAGGTCCCACCCTTTCGCCAGTCCCCACCAACGCATCTTCAGATGCAATACGTTGTAGCTGAGCAGGAAGGCGACTGCCGACACCAGCGGCGATAGGCTGTCCCCATACAAGAGATAGCTGACAAGCATTCCGAACAGTGCAGCCGCGGGTTTGGCAGTCTTCCAAAACAGGGAATCGCCTACCAACCCCAGAGGTCCCGCCAACCTCTGCTGGAATTCCTGGATGGAGTCAGTATCTCGCGGACGACTATCCTCGCGGCGCAGCGTCGCACCCAGGGCTAAGGATGCCAGATAGGGATGGGTGTTGAAGAATCCGTGATAACGTTCGCGATTCTGATCCGCACCGGGTGGATGTTTTCGCAGATACGGGATCAGCGCGAACAGGAATCCGGTGCCTTGCAGATTCTGGTAGTTCCACATCGCCTGGAGGAAAAACAGTCGGAAGAAATGCGGCATGAGCGGCGGGCGATGTGGATCCGGCATGGTTAGATGATCCTCCAGAACAGGACCCCAACCACCAACCCTGCAAGTGTCAGGAACCACCGCTGAAACTGGAACAGAATTAGAACCTGCGTCAAGCCAATCCCTAACAGCACATAAGGTATCAAGTACTCTATTCGGTAGATGGGCTCCGGAAGAGCCGGGATTACGACGGTCAGGATCCAGTGCCCGATCGCGAAGAGCGCCGCTGCCAGTACGGCTCCTACCAGACCATTCCACAGTACGACGAGCACAAACCCCAGGGAAAATCGACTCCATTCCCCATTTTGAGCCTGTTTCTCAAACCACCGGACCCAGCGGGTATGGATCTTCCGCTTCGCAACCTTCATCCATCCGCCCGTCGTAGCGGCGACGGTTCCCCACAGGACAGCCAGCGCCAGGAGCACACCGATGCCGTGGGGGATCATCATGTCACGGAAATGCACCACAAGCGCGGCGGCAACCAATGATCCGATGTTGCCGTCGGGAAAGGTGGCGGCGCCCACCGGCAATTTTCCCATCCACAGAAGTTGAGTAACTACTCCAACCATGGCTCCCATCACGGGATCCCCCATCATCCATCCTAATAGTGCGCATGCCACCAACGGCTGACCGATCATAATCTGGAAAGCAGCGGTGGTGTCCAGTCCTGCCACAAAGCCCATTACCAGAATCGGCACTATGGGAAAATCCGTCATGGCGAAGCCTTCGAGGTCAGAAATCCCTTTCGATCATGAATTCCGCCCAACTTGCCAATAGGTCGCGGTATGGGGACGGGGGCACTTTGTCAAGCTCCGGCAAGGCGGTTTCGATATAATGATGAGCCCGATCCCTCGTGTATTCGATGCCCCCCAAATCAACCAGTAGTTTGGTGACTTCCGCCACCACTTCCGGCTGAGCGTTCTCATCTCCTAACACATGGGTGATCAGTTGCTTCTGCCTCCGGTTGGCGTTCTGATACGCTGCCAGGATAATGGTAGTGCATTTCCCTTCCCGGATATCCGACCCCACCGGCTTTCCCAGACGACGCTCGTCTCCCACGATACCCAAAATGTCGTCCTGCAACTGGAATGCAGTGCCACATCTGCTGGTGAAATTGGAGATTCCTTTGACCAGCTCGTGCTCGGGATCGGGAGAATTCAATCCGATCATGGCGCCCGCTAATCCAGCGAATTGGTACAGCGCACCGGTCTTTTTCCACAGCATCCTCTCTACCATCTCACTCGTAATCCGATCCACAGGCAGATGGGAATATTGGATGTCCAAGACTTCGCCTTCTACCAGTTGAGTGAGCACATAGGTGTCCAACGAGTTGATAAGGTACAAGGTGACCGCCGGATCGACCCCGTTGAACCGGGACAATTCCGTCATGAGAGAAATTCCCCAGCCGTGCTGCACATCTCCAGCCAGGATGCCAACCGAAACGCCATAATGCCGCGCATCACGTTCGGTGAATTGCAGGTCGGGATTCTTCAATGCCTTCCGATAGAAGCGCTCGTGTACCGTGGCTTCCCCGCGGCGAGTGCCGTCCCGGTCGATGATGTCGTCATGCACCAATGTCCAGGTGTGGAAGATTTCGATGGCTGCCGCCGCCGGCAGCGCTTGGTCTTCATCGCCGCCTACTGCCCCGCACGCGAACAGAAGCACCGCGGGTCGCAGCCGTTTTCCCCCGTACTGGAAATAGGCGCAGATCGCTTCCGCCATGTCCTCCGGTGCGAATCGGGACACGTATCGCTCGGAAAGGACATAATCTTGGACCAGACGATTTCTGCGTTCGATGGCTTCTAAGAAATCGGTTCCCTTGTCAGCCCCGAGCGGCATCATGACCTCCGGCAGATGATATGACACTCAAAATAACAAATTTAATAATAATTATCTCTTAACTCAAGCGAAATCTGTAAAAAGTCTTATTTGTGCTTCCGCTTCATCCGAAGTCCATGGTCAGACTCGCACCGTCATCGCTCCGCCTAATTCATAGAAACTGCTTGACAAAGATGCAGAATATTCCTATTATTATACTTTCGCTTTTCCGCACATTCCGCCGGATCGGTGAGAACCATCGAATTCCTGCGAATGATGCGCTTTTTCAATAAGGGTAACTTCGCTCGATATGATTGCTTTCCTGAATGGTCAATATGAGCCTCGAGACCATGCGATGGTCAGCGTGGATGACCGCGGATTCTTGTTCGGAGATGGGGTATATGAAGTCATCACCGTTTACCGGGGACGTCCGTTTCAACTGACGGCGCATCTGACGCGTCTGAGGGACGGGTTGACGGCGCTTCGAATCAACGCGGTTGACCCGGAGTCGTTCCGGGATGTTGGTCGTAAGCTCCTGATAGATAACGACATGAGTAGCAGCGACTGTACGCTATATATTCAAGTAACCCGCGGCGCCGCGCCCCGGTCGCATTCGTTCCCTCCGGACAACACCAAGCCTACGGTGTACATGTCTGTGAATGCTTTGCCGGCTGGCACTCGGTCGCCGGATACGAGAGTCTCCGCGATTCTGATTCCGGATCTTCGGTGGACACGGTGCGATGTCAAGAGCGTTTCCCTGGTCGCAAACGTTCTCGCCCGACAGCGCGCGGCTGACGCTGGAGTCAGAGAAGCAATTCTGGTCAGGGATGGAGTGGCTTTGGAAGGAGCCTTCACAAGCCTGTTCGCGGTTTTTCGTGATGTGGTGGTCACCCATCCCAATAGCACCTATATTCTGCCTGGCGTGACCAGGGACGTAGTCGTGGAGCTGTGCAGAGGTCTCGGGATGCCTTGCCGGCAAGCCCCGATTCTGGAGCAGGATATTCATCATGCCCAAGAAATTTTCCTCACCAGCACTTCCATGGAAATTGCTCCGGTGACCGAGCTCGATCATCAGCTGGTCGCAAACGGGCAGCCCGGACCGATTACCAGGCGGCTTCAACGGGCGTTTCGCGACATGATCGCCGCCTTCTTGTCCAGCCCTGATCACTCGTGGGACAAGTGATGTCTCTGATCGACGACTTGATTGCTGGGGTGGATTATCCCGATGCCGTGATTCGCGACGTACGGGTGGGGGTGGGATGGACTGCGGTGCTCAGTGCTCGGTGCGGCGTGGCGAAGACGTACGGATTAGCTTCGGCGCACCACAATCGGATTCGCAACGCCGGAGCCTTGATCGGGCAACCCGCCGTCGAAATCGCAGAATATGCCAGGTCCTTGAACCCATTGGAAGCCAGCGTTGGGGTCGCGGCTTTGAGTTCCATGATCGAGCCGAAAGGCGACATCGGCAGGAACGCCATGGATCTCTTCAAGGAGAGGCTGCGTGGCAAGCGGGCGGTCATGGTGGGACGATTTCCGGTGGAAGTCGCTGAGTTGGCGCAATCTGCTGCAGATTTCTGGATTCTGGAACTGAATCCTGCATTGGTCAATCCGGAGGAACGGGTGCTTCCGGTCACGGCGGCGCCGTCAATTCTATCGGCTGCTGAGGTGGTGGCAGTGACGGGTTCGACTCTGATTACGCAATCTCTGGAATACTATCTGTCTTTGTGTCCCACTGCTTACACCATCGTCCTGGGACCCAGCACACCGTTGTCGGAAGTGTTGTTCCGTTACGGCGTGAATGTGGTCGCCGGTACCGAAGTGGTCAATCCCGATGCGCTGTTGGCAGTCATATCCCAAGGCGGCGGACGGATTCATCCGAGTACATTCGGGAATGCGATCCGATATCGAATGATGACCGCACCGACCGTTGCGGAATAGATCAAGACGACAAGTACAATACCATCAGTTGATGTATTGTAGCATGGGCGTCCCGCCCGTGCAACCAATGACATCGGGCTATGATTCCTTTTGAATTCTCCTTGCCAACGCGGCTGGTGTTCGGTCCGGGAGAGATCTGCCGCCTTGCCGAGATCGTTGCTCCATTCGGCAAAAACGTCTTTCTGGTGACGGGCATGCATTCCATGCGCGAATTGGGCGTGCTTGACAAGGTTGTCGGCCAATTGAGGGACGCCGGGCTGCAGGTGACCGTGTATGATCGAATCGAACCCAATCCGCTGGTCTCCACGGTCAATGAAGGAGGGCGGCAAGCCCGTGGGGCGCAGGCGAACGTGGTAGTGGGATTGGGCGGTGGCAGCGCCATGGACGCCGCCAAGGGGATCGCTTTGATCGCCAGGAATCCCGGCTCAATATGGGATTACGTCAGGAAATTGAACCTGGTGAGCGCGCTTCCGGTAGTCATGGTTCCCACCTTAGCGGCGACCGGAAGCGAAGCGAATCGGGGCGGCGTGGTCACCGATGACGCCACGCGTCAAAAAGTCGGGTTCTTTGCTCCCAGCGTGCAACCAAAAGTGTCCATCATCGACCCCAGCCTGACGTTGACCGTGCCTCTGGAATTGACCATGGACGGTGTGATGGATGTCATGTGCCACGCTCTGGAGACCTATTTCACCGGTGTCGGCGACACTCCGTTGCAAGACCGGATGACCGAAGGCATCGTGCTGGCGACCATGGATGCCGGCGAAAAGCTGTTCCGAAATCCCAGAGATCTGGTGGCACGGAGTCACTTGAGCTGGGAAAGCTCCGTCGCACTGTGTGGATTAGTGCAAGCCGGTCGCGGAGGGAGCTGGCCCCTGCACGCCATGGAACATCCGTTGTCCGGGCATTACAACATCAGTCACGGTCGCGGGTTAGCCATTCTGTTTCCCCGGCTCTATGCGTATATGTATCCTCATTTTCCTAAGAAGTATGCGCAGCTTGCCCGGCGGATATTCGGGACCAGACTGACAGACAATAAGGCGGCAGCCAAACGAGGATTGGATTTGTGGACTACCTGGCTTCGCGGGGTGGGATTGTATATGTCGCTGTCCAAGGTCGGGATCGACGACAGCAAATTCGAGGTTATGGCTGATGACGCCATCCAAATGTACGGCAACGAAGGAAGATACATCGACTCGAATCAAATCCTTGATCGAAACGCTATTCTGAAGATATACCGAGCCTGTTTGAAGTAGAAGCTTAACATGTTAAGCCCTTACGTAAGCTGCCACCTGGAGAGAGGTGACGGCACGCGGGCACATCGAGAATTCTTGGAGGCATAATTTGCAGTGGCTTAAATTGACGTCCGTTCGGTTGTTGCCGGCAGTAATACTGAATGCTGTGGTTGTTTGTTATATCATCGGTTGTGCTGGAGTGAAGCCGAAGGAGGAAGTGGAATTTCCACCGGTGGTGCCGATTACACCGACCCAGGAAGTCGTATCGAAAAACGGGATGATCGTCTGCGCACATCCCATCGCCGCACAGATCGGTCTTCAGGTGCTTCAGAACGGTGGCAATGCGGTGGATGCGGCGGTGGCGGCATTGTTAGCCCTGAACGTGGTGGAGCCTCAAGCATCCGGATTGGGTGGCGGTGGATTCATGGGCATTCACATGGCGGGCAAAGAACCGGTATTCTTGAATTACCGGGAGAAAGCGCCAAAGGCGGTCGATTCCAGCCGGTATTATGCGCCGGAAGACTCCGATCGGGTCGCGATGCAAAAAGGAGCCGGTGCTGTCTGCGTTCCGGGGACACCAAAAGCGTATGCTATGGTATTAGAACGATATGGCACCATGGACATTCGGGCGCTGATTGATCCGGCGATCGGCCTGGCGCATAGCACCCAGGTCTCCAAAGGAATGTCGGAGCTGATCACCGCCCACTACGAGGATATCCTGGCGGATTCCGCTCTGGCGTCCGTGTTCTTGAATGATAGCCTGCCGTTGCAGCAGTTTGACAACCTGTGTCAATTGAGCCTGGCGAACACCTTTTCCATACTTCGCACCAACGGCTTCGATTATTTCTATGATTCGTCATTTTGCAAAGGAATCGTGGATTACCTGCAAGAAAAAGGAAGCGCCATCACGCTGGATGATGTCACGGGTTACAATGCCAAATGGGTTCTTCCCTTGACAGGGTCCTACCGCGGGTACCAGATTATGACCGCGCCTCCGCCAACTGCAGGCGGTCTGTCCCTGATCGAGGTTATGAATATCCTCGAGACCTATGACCTCAAAACCTACCAACCGGGATCCGCCGAGCTGATCCATATCATGGCGGAAGCCATGAAGCAAGCTTACTCGGATTATAACACCTGGGTGGCGGATCCGGATTACGCGATAGTTCCCCAGAGCATTCTGCTGTCCAAGGATTATGCAAAGCGCAGGGCGGCGGAAATCCCTGAGAACCAAGCCCGCAAGATTGTGCTGCCTTATGAGATGCCCGGCGTCGATGACGGAAATACCACGCACCTGGTGGTGATAGATGCCATGGGGAACATGGTGTCCGTGACACAGTCTTTGAATTATTTCTTTGGGTCGGGAGTGATGATTCCCGGATATGGGATCATTATGAATAACGAGATGACGGATTTTGACTGGAAGCCCGGGCAGCTCAATTCGATTGAAGGCGGCAAGCGCCCGCGATCCAACATGTGTCCCACCATCGTCTATGATGACGGCAAGCCGTTCTTGATCATCGGCACCCCTGGTGCAGCACGCATCACGTCGGCGATGGCTGAGATCCTGGTCAACATTATCGATTTCGGGATGAGCGTCACCGAGGCAATTGATGCTCCCAGGTTCCACCCGGTCCGAGAGCATCTGGTCTTGGAGAATCGATTTTCCGCAGAAGTCCTGAAAGAATTGGGTGAAATGGGGTACGTCTTGCATTTGACCGGACCGTTGGACGTTTATTTTGGGGGCGCCCATGTGATCTTGATTGATCAGACGGATGGTTCTCTCCACGGTGGCGCCGATCCGCGTCGAGACGGCAAGGCGATGGGTTATTAGACCCGTGACTTTGTAAGGGCACAACATGTTGTGCCCCTATGCAGTCTTCCCCCTGCTATTGTCCGAATGGACGCCTACGGCGCAGGGGGGAACAAAAGGGGGGCTGCCTTATTGTGCGTGCTGCCAAACGACCCGTTTGACAGCCACTATCTAACTTTGTGCCGGAAGCCCCTGATACGAGGTTGATCTATTGGAGTGGTTGATCCTATTAACGATGGTGGGGGGATTTGTTTTCCTGGTATTGGTTTTCCGTTTCCCCAAGGGCATAGCCTTGGCGGTCAGCTCGGCGGCTGGTGCTCTGGTCGCGGGCAATGGTCTGCCGATTCGTCATCTGGTCGAGGGATCGTTTGCGTATCTGGATCCCATCCTGATCATTGCCACCGCCATGATTTTCATGAAAGTAATCGAAGGCAGCGGTGCGCTTGGGACGTTATCTCGGCAGATTATCGAGGGATTCCACGGGCATCCGGTGCTCCTATTGTGGATGGTCACCCTCTTTGTGATGTTTCCGGGTATGTTCACCGGTCTTACCACTGCTTCCGTGTTGACGTCCGGTGCCTTGATTGCTCCGTCCTTGACCTGCCTCGGATTGCCCAAAGATCGAGCGGGGGCGCTGATTGCAATGGCGGCGATTTACGGGATGGTGGCGCCTCCCATCGACTTGCCGGCTATGATCATTTGTGGCGGAGTGGACATGCCTTACATCGGATTCGAAGTACCGCTCCTCTTTGCCACTCTGCCTTTGGCGGCAGTGGTTCCGTTATGGATTGCCTATCGACACTTGCCCACAACCCAGCTGGATTCCATCCGCCCCAATTTGCCGGAATCATATTGGACAAGTTACGGTCTGCTCTTGTATTCGCCGATAATTGTGGTGGTCATTCTCATGCTGGGAATCCGACTCCTGCCAGCCGTATTTCCCAATCTAAGGGTCCCGTTGATCTTCATGATAGGTAGTCTGGTGGGGCTTTTTTCGGGAAAGCGGATACCCCTTCGGAGCACCGTTCTCGGAAGTGTCAGGGACGCCTTGCCGGTGATGGGGATTCTGGTGGGAATCGGCATGTTCATTCAAATCATGACGTTGACTGGAGTGCGCGGATGGCTGGTGGTGGGGACGCTGCAGCTCCCCAAAGTGCTCACCTACCTGGGAATCGCAGTATCGGTTCCGGTGTTCGGGGCGGTATCAGCTTTTGGATCGGCATCGGTGCTTGGGGTGCCGTTTCTGCTGGCGTTGCTTGGGCATAATGAGATTATGACCGCCAGCGGGCTGTCCCTCATGGCAAGTCTGGGGGACTTGATGCCTCCGGTCGCGTTGGCTGGGTTCTTTGCGGCTCAAGTCGTCGGGGAGCCCAACTATTTCGTCGTGCTGAGACGTTGCCTGATGCCGGCGCTCTTCACAGTAATCTGGGCGATCGTATTGATCGCCTTCGCCAATCCCATTGCGAAGGTGATCCTATGATTGGGTGATCGTCTCATGGGCATCCTGCCCATGATTTTCTTCCCCCCTGCTGTTGCAGGGGGGAACAAAAAGGGGGGTTACCTTACTAAGGCACGGGCGAGCCGCCCGTAGTAAGCTTTCTCGTATCACGGGCATGGTGTGAGTCCCTCTAAATGGTAAGGTGCCGCAGGGTGTCCTCACCCTGCGGATACATGACTGTCGGGTGAGGACACCCGACAGCACATCA
>Ga0153916_10000012_pt1 | contig 127320 bp, 187 predicted proteins | sample Opewatmetagenome_FD_109642 | JGI IMG/M metagenome (GOLD analysis project Ga0153916, IMG submission 109642) | Freshwater wetland microbial communities from Ohio, USA - Open water 3 Core 3 Depth 4 metaG | ecosystem: Environmental > Aquatic > Freshwater > Wetlands | place: USA: Ohio, Lake Erie...
ATAACGATATTGTGGGGTGGGTAATTGTTGTTTGTATGTTGGAAATCTCGGAAAATTGGTCCGAATCCGACAGCAAGTTGATTTAGACGATCAAACATATGATCAAAGTCGCTCTTAGGCATAATTTACTCCTTTATTAAGCAAGTTTTGTGCTATTAACACAGTTTTGCGGATATTACCGCGGCGTAAGACCCCACCATGGGCATCTTACAAAATTATTTATCATCGAACCAAACGACTTTAGAAGAATTTAATAATTTCGGTCTTTGTGCCAATGACCAGAAGTAATCATTTCTTCTACTTTTCTTTCCCAGCGCTTACGAGCCTGTTTCTTTAGTCGTTGACGAGCAACAGCCGGCTTCTCGTAGGCCATCTTTTCTTTAACTACCTGCAAGGTTCCGAGATCCTGCACTTTTTTAGAAAATGTTCTAAGAGCTCTGCCAAAATCATCTCCGCGAACTTCCACTGTCATGCCCCTGGTTCTTCTTGAATCCCTATATCTATTACTCATTATTTGCTCGTTTCTTTATCTTATAAATGTTTTTTGTATTACCATCACCATCGATTACAATTTTAGTTACACCAGCCTTAGCTAAAGATGGTAACACAAATTGTGTAGCCTGAAGATCCTTCTCCATGATCGTTCTTAAACCTCTTGCACCGACCTTCTGTTCCAGACATTTAGCCGATGTGTTTAATAGGTATTTATCATCAAACTCGAGAGTTATGCCCTCGTATTTGAACAAAGCCTTAAATTGACTTACTAGGCTATTCTTCGGTTCTTTAAGAATTCTAACCATTATATCCGGTGTTAGATCATCAAATACAACAGTAACAGGACAACGACCCACAAACTCCGGAATAAGACCATATTTAATGAAATCTTCTGGTGTAACTGATTTAACTGTATCTGAGAACGATGATTTAACGCTTAATGTTGCACCTATACCCATGCTTGTCTTGGTGCGATTTTTTCTAATAATCTCATCTAATCCTACAAATGCACCGCTAACAATAAACAATACATCCTTTGTATCAAAATCAATTGATTCTCCAAACTCATCAGATATTTTAACAACAGTACCTTCAATCATTTTTAAGAGGGCCTGCTGTACACCTTCGCCGGAAACATCTCTTATTACTGTAGATGTCTCACTCTTTCGACTCTTCTTATCAATTTCGTCGATAAAGATAATACCATGCTGTGCAAGCTCGATATCGTCATCGGCATTTGAAATAAGACGTGCAATAAGATTTTCAGCATCTTCTCCGACATACCCTGCTTCGGTTAAAGTAGTAGCATCTGCAATAACATAAGGAAGATTAAATAACTTAGCAATAGTCTTAACTGTCAATGTCTTTCCAGAACCCGATGGCCCAACCATTAACACATTGGATTTCTCAATTTCAACATCTTTCGTCTTGTTATAAATGCGTTTGTAATGATTATAGATTGCAACCGAAAGTGCAATTTTAGCAGAATCCTGTCCGATAATATAATCATCAAGGTGTGCCTTAATTTGTTCAGGAGTAAGAATCTTTTCTTTTTTCTTCTTTACATCTTTCTCTGGTTCTTCCTTGTGAAGAATCTCATAACTGAAGTCTACGCATTCATTGCAGATATATAGTGGTTTTCCATCTTGTATCGGTCCTTCGATCATATGTTCGACCTGGTTTCGATCTTTATTACAGAATGAACACTTGATGTTTTTGTCTTCCATATTATTTCCCATTAAATTCTCTGAGCCAACTTAAGGACTTGGGATATTTACCGGCTATAATGGATTTATTGCCATCCATTATGATATGATCATTCTTTATGATATGATCATTCTTTTCATATAACGGTGGTACCTCTTCGGCAATCTTGTGACCCATGCTTTGGGGAATATGCAAGAAATCGTTCTGCGAAGTGTTGTCCATTGTTTCTTTCTGCTTCTTTTCTTCATGTAGCTTCTGTGGTATAAAATGAGGGCTGCTGGCAGTTATTAATGTTTCGACCTTTAATTCAGGCACCATTTTCTGAGAGTTATTACCAACTGAGACGGAATTTTCATGAATGTGTTCCACTCTCGTCGGGGATGGCGAACGCACGACAGGGAGCAGCGGATCGTTAGGCACAGGCCGAAATTTTTCTAATATCAAATTCTCTTTTTCACTCAATGTATCTCGGTCTACTGACAATACCTTAGTTGATACCGTTTCCATTTCGGATGTGGAGTCAATAACCCTTTCTTGGTTCCCTGTAGTTTGCGGAATGATGGCCTGAGGCCCATCCATCGCGTAGTGGTCTTCCGGTACCAAATTGTTTTCTTCTTCATTTAGTTTATCCACCTTGCCCAGAGGTGTCGGAGATATCGCATCATATACCTCGGCATTTTGGTTGTCGGCAATGATCCGAGTATTACTGATGTCAGGTTCGGAGTCGAAAATAGTGTTGCCCGTTGGATTCTTTTTATTCGATGTTTCAGGCGTTTCCGATTCATAGGCTTCAGTTGTGGATACTCCAGATTCCCCCAGCGTGGTCTTCTGAATCTTCCCTTGTCTTTTCTTTTTCTCATTTTGTATTCGTATTATAGTTTGATTAGCCGCAATTAACATTAGAATAGCAAGTGGATCAAGAGTAGACACAATTAATGAAGTGAAAAGTTTAACTGCTGATTCAATCTTCTTATCTTCATCGGTATTACTACTATAGAATAATTCAGCAATGTATCGAATTGGACCAACTTCTAACTTTACCGCCCTAACTTCAGATGTTAACTTTAATTTTTCATCACTATAGGTATCAATTTTCTTCTGAGAATAGTCAATGTCTTCTCTTAATTGCTTACGCTGAGGGGCTTGTGTTCGACGTACAGCAAGTGCTCTATCGGCTCTGTCTTTTCCGATAAAAGAGTTAATAGCAGAATCAAGTTGAGCTATTACTTTTTCGTTGTCAGCGATAACTGATTTTTCTCTTGCAATTTGTTGATCAAGTCTTTCTATCTTTGCTGAATTGTCAACAGTAGCTGCACCTTGTTCCAGGTGCGCCTTTGTTAGAAATCCAAAAACTCCAATACTTGTCGAAATCATGAGCAAGATGGTAAAGAATATAAGTGGTATTTTTAATTTCCAGTCTGAAAATTTCCATTCTCGGTAAATCCAACTTGTATTTACAAGTTTAGCGAATGCTAAAACTATACCCATTACCAGCCCGGCGTGCATTGGTGCACCAGCATAAATGGACATAATTCCTACAACAGCAAACCAATCTGCAACCCCGGCCAGGGACAATGCAGAAATTAGAGTTAATAATGCAAATATCATTTATTATTTATTATTGGATTCTACCACACCTATTGCACGATAATGGTAGATAGTGTAAGGCATTATATAAGGCCTTTTAGTTTTAACACAAGTGCATCAGGACCAGCAAGTTCGTAAATGTTTACATCACACCCAATAACCAATGCGGTTCTTCCCGCAGGAAGCATCTTTTTTACAGAATCCATTGCACCCTTCATATAAGTTTCACTTAGCATTCTTGTTTCGCGCGGAAGTTGAAACACTAAGACACTGTCGTTTGCTTCACATTTAACTTCGTGAAGCCATCCTACAAGCCCTTGTGTGGGAGATTCGATTCTGATTACTGGCATGACATCCTCATTGAAATCAACATTAAACTATCTCTTCGACAATACCGAGAACCTCTGCGATAATGAAAAGAATACCTGCCGTGATTAACATACTGCTGCATAAAGCTCCACCTGCAGCAATTCTTAATGCACTCTTTGCAAAACTAATATTTCTGTGCCAGATTGGGTCTGGTATTTTAATGCCCATATTTAACTCCAAAATGATCGAAGATTTCAGCATCGACTAATTTATTTTCTATCTGTGCAGTTCTACCAATGAGCATGCATTCCTTAATAATCGACTCAGCAAAGCCTTCGATAAAGATACTTGGAATTTCTACTCTGCCTGAACCAGTTTTGGATTGTGCTATTATTGATGGCTCTATCGGTTCAAAATGACATTGTAATAATGCCTGTTCGGCAAGTTCTTTAATTCGTTCATTCATTATTTAACTCCAAAACGCGATTTAATCAATTCGCTGAATGTAAGTTGAGCATTAACCCAGGCCTTGCCCTCGATATCATTCTCTGCCTTTACCTTATTTACAGATAAGTCTTCCTCTATAATATCTACACATTCCCGAATAATCAACTCAGCAAATCTTTCTTTGTTGAAAAACATACTATGTGACATATCACTGTACTCATAACATTGTTCAATGAGTTCTTCAATTCGACTGTTCATATTACTCCGAAAATAAATCTTCGTTCCACTCTCTATGGCCTTCACGGAAAGCCATATTACTTTGTGTCTCCCGTACTTCTACGCGATAGCACCAAAGCCGTTCAGCTTCGCCTTGGCCGAGAAAATCCGGGATATAAACACCATTCATATATTTGTATAACATATCAGCAATCATTTCACAACCCATCCCCGGTAGAATGGTTAACTTCAATATACCATCTTTCTCAAGTTGCTTGTATTTTTCTAAATCTGGGTCATCTGCGGCTATAATCGTTTTATGGTCGAATTGATCTTTAAGAACCTGTTTTAGTTCCTTTAGTCCGCCATAATCACAAACCCACCCTCTTTTATCAAGCTCGTTGGCACCAAAATAAAACTTAATGGAGAAAGAATAACCATGGTTGAGGTTGCAATGAGTATCAGCCTTCCATTGCTTATATGCACACGGAAACTCATCTACATATTCTTTTGTTGATGTAAATCTATATGCTACTGGTTGGTATGTCATTCTTAATCCTTAATATAAAACCAATTATTTTCTTTTCTAATTTTACACTCTATGGCATAGCGTGTCAACTCTGTGGCTTTCATACATTCAGCCACACTTTCAAAAACCCCGTGAGGGGTAACTAACTTCTTCCCTGTAGTGGGCGGGAGGCCCACTACAAATCCCCCGGGAATCGGATCATCTTTATGAATATACCTCTTCTCCAAAGTTATCGGGTTGTAGATCCCAATTCTCCCTTTGGTGGTACCTTCATAATGGACCCCGGGGACAAAGCCATCTGGAACTGGATCGCCGTGTTTAACATAAATCTTCTTCTCACCATTATGATATACTTTTGTTAATCCTTTCCTTGGACCATAAGAGAACTTTCCCTTTATCCCGCCATCTAACCACCCAGTGGGTGTAATATCGGCAGGTGCTATCTTCTTAATTTCACCAGTCAACGGATTATGAATAACCCGTGTTTCTTTCTGTTTGTTATAAAAAGGTTCGTATCCGGTCGGGCACTCAGTTCTGTAGACAATATCACCCGATATAATATTCTGGAAAGGATGTGTACCTTTATGTGTTTCTCCACCATCGCCGGCTTCGGGTATTAAATTTGCCCATTCGGTCGATTCAACAATGTTATACAGATTGCTGTAATACAGACCATACTTTACCAGGTCATCCTTATCATACAACCCCAATACCGTTGTTTTTATGGTGTATTCTGGATGAGCATTCAATATACGCCTCCATAATTTACCCGATCCTTTATATTTTATATGGTCCAAAGGATCACTGTATTGTTTTCGTTTACACAGGTATCTTAAACCTGTTTGTTCAATCTCTTTTATCATAAGATAATACATTTAAAATCTCCATAGTCTAACTTTATTTATCAAACTATGGTGGATTTAAAATATTAATCCTTATTGTGTTCTATTATCCCACCATTGTTCCCAGGGGAAAATAATCCATTGTGGTTCTTCATTCTTATTGATATCTGTCCCAGAATAATCTACTGAAGATTTGCTAACTACGTTATTAACAAGCACCGCAGTTCGAACATTATTTCCCCAAACATCGTCCCAGTGCGGGCACTTCGGCAAACAATTGGCGCGCCAATCTTCTTTAATCCAAGATAGTGTTTCTCCAGAATCGTTAATATCATCAACAATAAGTATTTTCTTTAGATCAGCTGTAACACCAAGGGCTTCCTCTGGCATCCAAAGATTACTTTCTGTATCTGGATTGTCTCTTAGGCTAACCTTGAGTGTATGCATAGGTATATCGAGATAATGGCTTAAAAATATCGCAGGTATTAATCCGCCACGTGCTAATCCTACAATATAATTTGGTTTCCAATTATCGAAAGCCATTTCTCTTATGATATTATGCAACCACGTATTAATAGTTGCCTGGTTATAAAATGTCTGCTTCATATTATTCAAGTTCAATCTTTGCTGGTATAAATTTTGCATTTGGAAAAGATCTGGTGATACGATCAAGTAACTCCTGTGGGAATATCAATGAATTGTTATATTCTTTCACTATCTTTAGAATGCTTCTTTTTTCCAATTCAATATAGAAATCATCTATACCCCATCCATTGTCTTTCAGCATTTTAATCTTTTCCAGTTCGAAGTTCATTTCGTTGTAGAAATCAGACCTCTCATATATTCTGGATCCGAGTGTGAAGAGTGGTGGAGGAAGGTTGGCATTACTTAATAATACCAGCATATCCTCCAGAGGAATCCTTCGTAATTTATTGAAGGTTTGTTCTTCGTCCATTTTTAGTGAGCTAATCTAAAAAATTCTGCCCGGACGCTCGGATCTGACTTGAATACACCACCGAGCTTACTTGTTATAGTGTTCGAACCAGTATCTTCTACACCCCTGCTTTTCACGCAATAGTGTTGAGCTGCGATAATAACACCGATATTATCTGTCTCCAGAATGTACTGCAATGCATGATAAACTTGCTCAGTAAGTCTTTCCTGAATCTGCGGACGTTTACTAAAGTATTCGACGATACGATTAATCTTGCTCAATCCAAGCACTTTCTGTTTTGGAATATAGGCAACTGTTGCAAGACCATCGATGACAACAAAGTGATGTTCGCAATTTGATTGTACGCTGACATTTCTTTCAACTACCATCTCGTCATATTGCATTTTATTCTCAACTGTTGTGCATTTCGGAAACGCCTCGTAATCGAGACCCCAGAATATTTCGTTAACATACATCTTGGCAACACGCTTTGGTGTTTCTGTAAGACTATCGTCGGACAGATCTAGACCCATAATCAACATAATGTCCCTAAATTTCTTTTCGATAAGTTCGATTCGAATTTTTCTATCGAAATCAGATGAGACCATATGCTTCCATTGTGGGCCTTCCTGAATGTTTATGGAATTAATTGCCATCGGGGTTTCTACACCGCAGGTGACCAAATGTTCGTGTACTTGTTGACCCAGAATGGGGTCGCATTTTGTTTTATTGTATGACATGATAACCTTCCTTTGTGATGGTTTTGTTTTGATATTTTGCTACCGTTGTGTAGCAAACATATTTAGCATCACCATATTTTTTCACCATTAATACTGGTAAATTCCGTAACGACCCTTCATTGAATTAAAATCTGCCAATATATTTTGGTTTGGCAATAAAGTGCTTACAGTCCTTATAACTGTGTTAAGATCTGTCTGAAGTGTAGTCATTGTAGCCAATTTAGATTCCAGTGTAGAAATTCTTGTCTTTAAATCCTGGATATCAGTATGCATATGATGATTCGAATAATATAAATCCTCCAGTATGCCATGGTTGGCAGATTCGCCTCTCAGTTTATCAACTACAACATCGGCTCCAAGTCTTTGTTGAAATTCTTCAAGTGTAATTGAAGAAAATACCTTATCAAGGAACTTTAATTTTTCAATATCAGCGTTAGTTAGAATTTTTATCATGCTATGTTCACGTATTCTGCTGCCATTGGAAAGATTGCAGAAATAGCTTTAGCACAAGCCAATGCAACCAACTGATGTTCTTTTTGTGTGCCATTTGCAGAACGTAATTCCAGGTAGTGAACCCAAGACCTCAGAGTGCCATTCATATATAGGCGACTTACTGTGTTACCCTCTGGTAATACCGCACGGGCCTGCTCTTTAGCGATACCATGCTCAATTGCCCAAGCATAAGCCTCTTTTGCGGCATTGATTACTCTATTCTGCATCTGTTCCCACTGATATGTGAGCCTACGATGATCATCAGAATTCATATCTAATTCCACACTGTTTTGCCGATTTTTTGTATCTTGAAGTCTTGCTTCTCTAACCACAAAATCCAGATCCTTTGTTGGATCAGCATAGCGTTGACTGAATTCCTGAAAAGAAAAAGATCGATGGCGTAGGATCTGCCTTGCAATGTCACGGGTAGTTGTGATTTCGACACATGCAGACACCATTTCGAGTGGACTCCAATGTGCATGCTTGACAAGATACCGAATTAGCTTCTCAGAAGTTTCGGTATTGAGTTGATTTGATGGATTTGAAACCCTTGCACAAAATGCAATAAGTTCTTGCACGTCATCAATACCGTGCTGTTTAAATTCTTCAGTTGGTTGGGAGTATGAAACTAATCTAACGTCCATTGTATACCTTTCAAATAATTTGCAAGTATACACGAAACGTTAACGAAAGTCAAAACCCTTCAATAAGTTTTCTAATTAAGTATGTGTCTTCGGCTATATCTTCGATTTTATCCCTGTGAAGATAATTGTCACCATTGAATATCTTTCCATCGTTGGACCAGCCGTATATCTTATACATAGTATAGTAGGGTTTTAGCCAAACTCTTGTATTATCTGAACAGGTCGTTGGAAATAGAGCAAATTTCTTCTTATACTCTATCTTAGATGCGATATTACTTTCAGTCTTCCAATTGTGTGCTTCTTGAGTCATATAAAAGGGGCCGAAGCCCCATCCTTATTCTAAGTGCAATTATCACCTACTTGTAAAAATCGTGATTACCGACACGCATCGTCTTCTGTAATTCAAATCTCCAACTCGGATGGCTGGTAAATGGATTATGGAAGTGAGTTGCACCTTTTGTGTTGTCATGGACTGCACCACTCATTGCTGTGATTGCTACAATACTGGCGACCTGAAATTGATCAACCACGTACTGGTTTATGGTTCCGTCCTTATTTCTTACCGGTATTTCTTTACCTCTCTTGTCATTTTCGCAATACCACGAAAACGCGCAAACAAGCTTATTTGTTATATGAGATCGTGCTTCAAATTTCACTACCTCGCAAATAGTCTTCGGAAACCGTGGATCATGTACACGGTTGAGGGTGACAGAAGCAACCGCAAACTGTCCTCTAATATCTTCATTCCTCGCCTCATAGTAAACATTTTCTGCAAGACAATATGCTTCCTGCGGATCTATCTTCGATGTATCAATAGCTAATCCACTGATATCGGCGGATTGAAGAAGATATGCAAGCAATAATTTTGCTGTTATCATCTTTCTCTCCTAAAATTCCCTCTAAACTCACAAGGGACAATTATTTAGCTCTGTTATTTTAGTATAAACTACATTGTGAAGTCAACTGGATTAATTTAGATAAATATAGTAAAGGAATTTATCTATGAAAATTAATCAATTTGACCAAACAGACATATATGAGAGTCTTGCTCCGATGGGTGGATATTATATATGGACCGTACATTTTACCGATGGTACCGCCGATCAAATTGAAGTTAGAGACAATAATTTATCAGACAAAGAAATAGCAGATCATTTTGGTAAGGCTGTCTCTAAAGTGGATCGTGATTGGAAAGTTCGCATGAGAGGCGAACGCGGAACCAACGATGAATGGCATAGAGAACAAGATCGTCTCGAAAAAGAAAAAGCAAAAACTTTATTACCAACCGGCCAACTATACGAAGCTGGAATGAGCGGAATTAATCGCGCTGCACCAGCCTATGATGTTAGTTACGAAGACATTCTAAACGATGTTACAGATAAATGGAAAGGTCAAACTACTGTCGTGAATGAACTTAGTGTTGACAAACTTTCTGCATATAAAGATGCGGCTGCCAGTGAACAAAGTTTTAAGAAGCGACCGTTAAGGAAGCTTGCTAAGTCTGTGCAAGGTGTGTCCACAGCTACACGCAAAATCGACACAAAATCAACGAAAAAACGAGAACCAACTGCAGAAAACACATACGAGAGCAGGTTGCAACGATTTCTCAAATAACAACACAAAATAAAAGCCCTTTACGGGCTTTTATTTTTTCAGAACAGAATTAGTTAAGAGTGGAACACACTCATAATGCCAGTGCGGTATCTTTTCAGCGTCATGCTGAGCTCTTGCTATCATGCATTGCTCATACGCAGGATATTCTTGCGCTTGTGTAGGTTCGAGACCATACTGGCCGGCGATAAGTGTAATGAGAACCCAGGTGTTCATCCTGCTACTACCCAATTGAGTGCATGACCACTAAGGTTTGATACTTTAATCATATTTAATTATAACACATTAGTAATTGTACTCAGAGTGTGTCCAAATACTTCACTACATCATCAACCATGGAAACAGTTAATGTTATTCTCGGGAATACATTTTTATCACAATATACCGTATGAGGTGATGAGGTCCTTAAGATAGTAGGTCTATCCACCACAACTTCTGTAACTGGTATTAGTGTCTTTCTGTATTCCAACGGCCAGGCTCGTGTGCCACCAGAATTCACGGTATGATTTTTATATTGTTCTTCCGTCATCTCAAAAAATGCTGTACGACTACCTTCAGTGTTTAAAACAGGTACATTAATTCTTGCCTTAACACCAGCATTTTTGCCAATGGTGTGATCAATGTGTAATGTGCTTGAGTCATAGTTTAGGACAAGCAATGCAACTTGATTTATCTTTCCGAAGGCAGAGAATCCATCTACAAGCTCCGGAATTTTATCCTCAATCAATGAAAGAGGTATGGGATTCCAGAAAGGATAGGCATTCAAATCAATGGATCGCTCACGAAGGTATATTGTAAGCAATTTTCTTGTATAAGTTTTGTAGTCACCTACCTCGACATACTTCCAATATTGCATTATACTTTTTCTTAGAGTAAAATTGATTCAGAATAATAGGGTCTCTCGACCCTATTATTGACATTGCTTACAGGTTGCTGTTAGCACGCACTTCTTCGAAAGTAATCTCGTTCAGCAGTTTGCCGTCCTTAAACACTTCACGTAGCGCCGATTGCATCCAATCTTCGACACCGGTGGTGTACACACCATTACGGTCCTTGTACAGAGTCACTCGGCCTTTCTTGGATACCTTACCTTGGTCGGTAATCGGATCCTTAAACACATCTACCCACTTGCCGTTGATGCGTGCCGCACTCGCCTTCATTGCGAACTTTTGCGTGTCGCGGTTAACGATTTGCAGCAATGCGCCGCCCATACCAAAGGCAAAGTTGTCAGCGGACCAGCCACCAAGATCGACCATGCGACGCAGGATTGCTTCAATGGATTGCTGATTAATACCGTCGCCCCAGATGATTCGCACGTTATTCAACACTTTAAACCCTTTGTCGTTCACTGCATAACCGAAACCTTCATAAACAGTCCCATCGGCGTCGGTAAACCCCTCGGCCAGGATTCTCATCATCTTAGGCACAACTTCAACCGGGTCACCAGAATCCGGGCGGATGACCACAGTTGCACCAGATGCAATAATTGCATTCTTCAGCTTCACCCAAATCTTGCAGGCATTGAAGATGTTGTAGCTATCGCTAACAACTGCAAGGATTGCACCGGGTTTGCCGAATTGTTTAATCATGTTGCGATATGCAATCTCTTCACCATCACGCAACCAGGCAGTGATAGTGCTGTGTTCTGCGGCCGGAATACTGAAGCCAGTTGCGTTCAGCGGCGAACCATAGTAACGGTTGGCTGCAATGATGCTCACTGCGGTATCAGTGCCCATGAAGTTCACGAGGTGTGCCATACCGCCCAGCATTGCGGATTCGTTCGTGCTCACACCTCGTGCACCGAAGTCATGCAGCTTGAACGGAAGTCCTGTTACATCGCCGGACACTTCCAGGTACTTCTTGATTACCTGCTTGATTTCCCAACTCTGGGTTGCCACAGTAGTCGGGTACCAGATTGCGCGCAGCAGCGGAGTCTCAACCCAGGTGGTCAACCACGGCACCTTCGGGTCGGTGTTTTCGATAGTAGCAAGAACATTTTTTACAGGAATCACAAGACCTTCGGGCGCGGCCTTAATGACCAGCGGCAGGTAACCTTTGTGTTCTTTCAGGATATATTCCCAGCCTTCGCGATTGAAAGGCTCGCCGTGACCAGTCCAGAACATTTCTGCGAAGTCGATTTCTTCTTGGGTAATGGGACGAAGCAGGTATTCCTTGATGAATGCTTGGACACCCAGTAACAGGGTTGCATCGTAGAGACCACCGCGGGATTCGATATATGAGTAGACGTACTCAGTACCCTCGGGGTATTGTTTCCACATACTGACCTTATACGAGTCAGTATTGATTAAAATTGAATTTTCCATTTTCATAATAAGCTCCTTATTAAATAATGCCTCGCTCTATTGCAAGGACTTGCCACTATAATAACACAGCTCTTAGTGCAAGAGCAACTGCATCCTCCGAAGAATATTGATAGTTTGTGTTATCGCGATCCTTTAAATATACTGTCTTTCCATCCTTAAAGGCAAAGATATAAGATGCACAATATCGCATCCTTATTGGAATATAATTAAAATTATTAAAATTACGTTCATTAATTGCAACTATCTCAGAATATCCATATGCTTCCTGTGCGTATTCTTCGAACTTAAGGTAGATCATTCTCTTGTCTCTGCATCGATAATATGCCGATGAAGAACTGGTACACCCTTTACAATATCTCCACCATATGTTAAGGAGTATGCAGTAGCATCCTCTTCCCTATTAAAACGGAGATGTGACAAAATCATATCTCTATTTGGTAACACAGAAATGGGGTGATATTCAACATTGTCGTATCCTCTCTCATTAAGATTTGATACCAACTCGTAGAATTCTCTTCTACCATTAAGAGGATTAACCTGGATATAATAAGTCATTTCAAATTTCGAATTTTCACGATCACTTCTTCGAGTGTATCTACTACAGGAATCCAATGACGCTTACATACAATCTCTACGTTACCTTTTCTCCAATAACCATCGGGGCAACATACGATAACCAATTTCTGTGCAGTTTTAGCCATTAGCCCGAGTTCCATTAGTGTAATCGGCGATTTGGTATTAGGATCAAAATAAAACACAACCAAATCAGCATAATTCAACGCATCCAATTCCCAATTCACTTGTTCGGCGAATTCGGGATTATCTGCCACCTGAGGAACACTATTGTTCCAGTTGTCACGGCGTGGATTAAGGAAAGTAATATCGGTATCTGCACATTCACGGATTATATGCTTTTGCCATTCCTCGGCACTATTCATTTCGATACTACCACCCAGAAATACCGTAATAGCATCTAAGTGTTGGTATGCGTTAGGTGCTTGAATCTCAATCATTATCGATCTCCACTACCTGGGTAATCACGTTCACTGTGGCCAGTACCGGTGGATACTGTTTCTTTGAAATGAACTGTAGCACCAGCGAATGCCTTCTCGTCACGTTCACTGTAGCCATAACCGACACTCTGAGTTACCAGATTGAGTTCAACACTCTTAACTTTCATACCAGTCTCATCCTCAACTGCTTTACAAATTATCTCTTTAACCGTATCGGCTGAGATAGTCATTGATGTTGCAAATTTAAATTTCATATCATAACCCCAGTGCTGCACGTTCAGCAGCGGTTAATTTGGCCAATGCTTGTGCTCGAAGCGCCTGTTCCTTGGCTTCCTTATATTCTTGTATCGACTCGTATATAGTAATTGATTTTTGATATCGACTATAACCCATATAGCCATTACCATTTACAAGTTCTTTGGCCAGGGATTCAGTGGATACAAATGCAACATGGTTATGAGTGTAACCATCGGTATCCCAAACTTCATAACAATCCATATCAAATTGTTTCATCTTAAACCTTTCCCTCTTCCGAGTCTTGTATTTTTCATCTTATCCCTTAATGAGAGAAGATAATCACGATCCTTTATGTATGCTTCTTTCAGAGTTGTATCACCTGCAGCAATCGCATCTAATATTTTCTTATCAGACCGTGACGCTTCGTTTGTAATGCAGTTTATGATATTCTCAGCATCTACATCGTTGACAATGAAATCGAAATGTATCATATCAACCTCCCACTGCCCAGGTAATAATGTCATAGTGATCATCAAAACATTCATCTGGCCGGATGCTTGCAATCTGACGCCACATCTGACGCCACGGTACATCCTCGGCATCGTCCATACCCTTAACCTTATCTAAAGGCCCATCAGGGAGCACAATCTTGAAAGCATGTGTAATAGTGCGGCCGCGTGCACTGCGGTCAATCGCATCAAACACACGAGAATCCATGATGCTACCGATTAAGACTGGCACCGGAACCTTAAGGCCAGTTTCTTCACGAAGTTCGCGAATTGCCGCATCTTGCACGCTCTTATCGGTATTAGCATTTACAAATCCACCGGGCAGCGCCCACAGGCCCTTACCGGGTTCGGAGCGACGCTTAACCATCAATACATGACCCGATTTAATTACCACGGAATCAGCAGTGCTGAAGATAGGTGGATAAGCCATACCTTCGAACTGTTTCTTGTACTTTGCAATAAATTCGCGTTCACGAATAATCTGTGCATATTCGGGAGTTTTCTGAAACATTTCCAGAAAGGTTAAAGTCTGGTGCGGGATTACAGTTTGGATAAACTTAAAGTTCATCCTATCACGGAAGTACAGATCACGAATATCACTTGCGTTAAGCTGTTCCAGGAGTTCTACTTCTTCGTGTTCCCATTGTGGGAACATGCGGAGATAGAAGCTCGATGCATCCTTACTATGGCCAATAATACCAATCTTGTCATCGGTATTACTGTATTTTGCCACAATGGATTGCACACGCGCTGCCCAGGCCTGGTCATTGTAAAGACTGTCTCGAACAGGTTCGATGTGCACTTCATTCAGTGACATGTTATTAGTTACGGTCGATCGCAGAAGCGAAGTGCGCTCTGCGACAGTGAACGGATTCTTGAAGGTGCGGGGCGTATCTGCGCTGCCCAGGATGATGACCAGTTTCTTGGCCATTGCGCCAGCACGATGAATAATCTCCGCGTGGGCATTGTGTAGGGGTTGGAAACGACCGATGTAGACCATCAGGTCATATTTCTTTTTATATTGTTCCATTCTAAACTCCTTAGAATTGTTGATATGCGGTAGAGTCTATCTCTACAACATATTTATACTTTAACAGTATTTTATCAAAAGATCAAGAACTATCAGTTGTCGAAACCGCGGCAGTATTCGTCATTACTGTCGCCGCATACTTCTTGAATATCGGCACCTGATGCAGACTTACCAACGCAAGAGTTATTGAAACGATTAACACGTTCATTGTATTGATCGGATCGATCATTAAAAATTTTCTTATCACGCTTATATTGGCGTAGAAGAGAATTATATTCTTCGGCATCGCGTCTAAACTCTTCTCGCACACTATAATTATATTCTGGTGTTCCACCATTGAAACTATTAATCATTGCTAATCGCGTTTCAAGGAAAGGTCGTTTGATATCTAGTGTACGACGCTCACTATCTACATCGTCACCAAAACTATCAAGTTGTTCTTTTTGACGATCGAGTGATAATGAATCAAAACGGCATGTCCGAAGTTGGTCAATTGTTAGATCCGCTGCAAAGGCACCTGTTGCAGCAATAGAAAAAAGCCCTGCGATAATAATTGTTTTCATCTTAATCCTTAACCATTGCGAAGTTTTTGCATAATTCTTTTAGCTTCATCTTCTCGTTCTTTTTGAAATTGATCCCATCGTTTTTTCACCTCAAGGCAGAAAAGGTATAGAAGATAAAGAAAGAACATGGACACAAGGCCCACAGCCCAAATTACAAATGCGTTAAATACACCGAGTATACAAGCAGGAATAATTCCCAGGCCGGTATAGAATAGGAATAGTAAAGAAATTTTTTCATCAATACTAAGTCTATTCCACCACCATTTAACAAATCGCAATACATCCATTATTCACTACTCCCTTTATCAAGGTCCCCAAACAGCCTAAGAAACTCTTCCTCTTCCTCAACCGTCCATTCAATGATATCAGTATAGTCATCATCAAGGATTGGAATCACCGAGGATGCGTCGATTTCAGCCAGTTGACCAATCATCGGATGATGAATATTGTTAGTGTTGGCCCAGGTCATGGCCATCTCTCTTGCCTTGTTAGCTGATACGGCCTCTACTATTATGTAATGTATATCAGCTGCAACCGGGCCGGACTCAATACTAACTTTCCATTTTGATAATTTTGGCATATTCAGCCTTGTAAACTCGATTCCTTAAACTACTTGTCGAGAATCCGTGATTTCTAGAATTAAAGACGACCTTCTCACTCATACACGGGATATCATGTCCTGTGTATGGTTTTCCTTGCCAATCAGCTCCAATAAATCTTTTATCAAATTTGATTGAACAAAAGAGATTATACAAGTCTTGTTCGGTTTCGTAAACCACAACCTCGTCGATGTACTTGCATGCACGCACTTGGAGATATCGTTCATGTACACTTTGAATGGGCACATTCTTCTCAGCCCTATCAATATTCGGATTAGTCTGTAACAGTACGATAAGATAATCGCACTGTCCCTTACATTCCTCGAACATCAAAAAATGTCCAGCGTGAGTCAAATCAAATGACCCAGCTGTTACACCAATGATGCCTTTACTATTACTACTCCTGTTCTGAATCATTATCAGACAGGAAAAGGCCATGCGCCGGCACTAATAAGTTGTGCCTTACGTGCCGGGGTGATTCCATTAGATGGAGAAGCAAATGCTTCTTCAGCCATTTGCTTCTCCATCTTCGAACCATTCACTACTTCAGCAAGATATTTGTCCTTAACATGGGATAAGAAATACTTACCGACAGAGGATGAATTCTGCATCTCCTCAACCACAAAGGCAGGAACACCTGAATAACGATAGAAACTACCGTTATTAAATTTGACTGTGAGATTTGTGCGGCGTGGGTTGTAAGCAAATGCTTCAATCATGCTGCTTTTTACTTTAATAATATCCATATTTTTACCTCTTTAATTAAATTTACTTATTTGAAGTTGACAAATTCTACAACTTCAAATTTCTTCTTCTTATCTAACATGACTACTGCCCCAGATAAGAATCCACCTTTACCACAACCGGTATCTAAGAAAATAACCTTACCGCCATGGCTGTTTGGAACAACCATAGGTTCAGTAATCGGAATATTGTTGATAGGCTGTTTATCATGTCCCACGATAAGAGTCTTCCCATTCGGAACTTCGTTGATCCAATTGTATAAGCGAACTGGATAACCATCATCGTATTTTTCACCATTTGTTTCACCGACGATAAACCTCGATCTTTCAGTCTTACCAATATTTGGATTTTCTTCCCAGAGTGCGGGATGACTTGCTGCGTGTACCAATGCAATATCATCAAAATGGTGATATAATCCCGAGAAATATTTGTCAGAAATTAAACGAGTATACGCCTGCATAAAATCTTCATACCGTGCTTCCCCGACATCTTCTAAAGTCTGCTTAGAATCCCTGGAGAATACAACCTGGGCACCACGTGTGTAATAACGATGAAATTTATCATCGTGATTACCCAAAGTGAAACCGCCGAGTCCTTCGTAAATGATTTCATCCATTGCCCTAATAGTTTCGTAAGGTTTGCGACCACGATCAACTAAATCCCCGAGTGACATGAAGAAAAAGTTTTCGCTGACTGCATAGTCGTGAGCACGCTTGAAGGAATCGTAATCTCCGTGTACATCTCCGAAGACTAACATTCCATCAAAATTTCCCCTAACATGATCAGCTAACTTAAACATTTCTACTTTCACGGTTTATGATACCAGCCTATATTTTTAAAACACTCTTCGACTAAAGAGCTTACACGACCCTCATCACCAGAGCAATAATAATCCATGTAAGTCTCGTTAGTATTATAATGCTTATTTCTTATATCTGCAATGATAAAACCGGCGCCACGCCAACTGCAGGACCAGACATATTCATCTGTGCCTTGCAGTCTGCGTATAACTCGATCCTCATTGGTAATATCCTCGATTTTATACCAGTCCATATTACATAGAGCACTATAAAATTCTCTTGCAATTACTGCATCGCGGAGGTATGTTACGGTTACAGAATCGACGCTCATATCCTGAGATAAACTCGGTGTTAAGTCCATAATCCATCTCGTGTCTTTATTAAACGAATAAGCATTTCGTTATCTTCTTTATGCCACTCATCCTGTTGTGCACTGGCCATATCGAGTTCAGCTTCATATTCTTTATATTCATCTGAATTATAATCATAATTAACGAAAAGGCCGACATTATCGACATCAATGGGCTGAGGGCGCACTGGCCTCAACCTTACCCTGCCCGGTCGGCCATCGACCCACCACTTGTATAGAATATGAACTTCTCTTGCGTATTCGGCCTGCGCCGGGCTTTGTTCATATGTCGGTAAAGTAGGATCGTCTAAGGTCGATGCCCATTCGAGGTATTTTATTCCCAAGTCTGGTCTACGAAATGGAAAAAATAAGTGATAGGATGGTACATATTTAGAATACCAACTCTGTTTTTCTTCGTCAGTGTGTAACCAGCGTCTTGCTAGATCTACCTCAACATAATCTTTTAAAAGAGTGAAATTAACGTAAAGCATAATTTCACTCTTTTCTGCATAACCGGGTTCTAATCCAGTCTTTACAACGTGATATCGATCAGTGGTACGATATCGAATCCAATCTACTAATTTACGGTATTTCCATCTTACTGGATTAACATATCTACGTCTAAAATCGTTATGAATCCAATAGCGTATAGCCGCCTTTTCTTTAAATTCTCTGTTAAAGGAATCCCACCCTTCAGCGCTAAGTGCATATGGTGGATTAAATGCCATCCATGCACTAAATTTTTTATAGATTTCTATTGTACGTTTTAACATCTGACAGGCTGATAAAAAGTATATACTACAATACAATTATCAGCCCGTCAACACTCAATGCGGTGGATTAGCCTTAGAGATAAAACTGTTGAGCTTTTCGGCTTCGGCAATCACCTCTTCGGTTGTGGTCGCAGTCTCTACATACATTGATCCGCCATTTTGGTGATGTGCAGCGCTTGCGGCCTTAGCAAAATGCTGCTCAGATAGGATTTTCTGGGCAAGTTGAAGCAATTCAAGACGAATCTCATACGGGGTTTTACTGATAGGTTTCATTGTGTTTCCTTTTGTGTTTTGATTATATGTCATGAAATAATTGAACTTTTCTGTGGTAATGCAATACCAGTGATGTTTGTTTCATATGCGGACGACCATGCTGGTGCCGGTGTTGAATGAATTACTGGTTTTGGAATATTTACATTTGCACCCTGATCTGCCAACATCATAAATGGTGCAAACTGGAGACCCTGCTGAGTAGGTACCAAGCAACGAGGCTTCTCAATTGTATAAGATATTGCGGTTTCTTCGACTACCCTTCCGATGAATTCTTCACCACTGCCCAGTTTGAAAACTCCAATGTAAGGTGTATTTGTTTTTTGGTATAACATATTATTCTTTCAATTAAAAATCATCCCAACCGTCGACTGCTTCCGATCGGCTGTATTCAGTAACCTTTGTTTCAAAGAAGTTTTCACGCTTCTCTGTATTCAGATATTCATATGGATTCTTCGTGTATCCTTTGAACGGAACACCCAACCCGAGTAGTTTGCATCGTTGGTTAGTTAGATACTTAACATAACCCTCTGTACTCTGCGCAGAGATGCCTAGGATTCTATCGCCATAGATGTCAATACCCCATTCGATCTCTTGCTCGGCTGCCCGGATGATATTATCAAGTAAAATCTTTCGATCAGCACTATCAGAAAGGTCAAACACTTCTCGAATAATATTCGCAAACATATTAACATGAGTTACTTCATCATTCTCGATATATTTGATCATCTTTGCTACATTGGCAACCTTATTGCGTGCTGCCAATTGATAGAAGAATTGAAATCCATTATAGAAGTAAATTGCTTCAAGTGCAAAGTCTGCTGCTAATGCATGCTTAAAGTTTTCTACACTCTTCTCGTCAACAAATTTTTGGTATTGCCCAGCAATAAACTTATTTCTCTTAAGAAGTAACGGATTGTTTCTCCAATAGTTATAAATTTCCTCACGCTCGATACTTGGAAAAAGTTCAAGAAGAAGATATTGATAAGACTGCGAATGAATCAATTCCTGGAAGGCTTGTATTGTAAATAAGCCGTTGACTTCGGGTGCGGTGATATAATCCGCAAGATTTGGCAGATTGTTAACCTGCATACTATCAAGTGCAATTAAGAAAGATAGGGTATTCTTAAATGCATCCATTTCGTGTTTTGTAAGTTCCTTGATAGTAACTTTATCATCAACAAGTGAAATCTTCTGAGGAATCCAAAAGTTGTTTACCATAATGGTATACAATTTAGGTGCCCATTGATACTTCACACTGTTTAAGTTCATAATGCCGGTAGCGGCACCATTGATGATGCTACGGGCGTTTACTGTATCGTCTCCGAGTTCGTCAAATATTTTCTTTTGTATTAGTTCTGTCATTTTATTATTCTTTCTCTTTTATTATTGAAAATCCAAAATTCAAAGTTGTATCCGGCGGTGATGCAGCCAATCTCTTTCGCCTTATTTTTTGTAATATCTTTATTGAATGTGTATTCGCTCTTTACCTCTATTATAAGATTTTCGGATTTTATAAAAATATCAGGTATATATCTTTTCTTCTTATGTTCATAATTATACCATATTGCCGGTACATCATAATTTACAAGAATATCATTTTCCGGGTGTGTTTCTAACAATATATCTAATGCTGTATTTTCATATCCCTGAATTTTTATTATGTTTCCAGAAGGTAATTTATATTCTTTCCATTTACCGCGCTGTTGGTCTATAAAAATTTCTATATTTTGGACGGCATATTCTACACCATATCTCTCAATCATTGTGTCTTTTGCTTTTCGATTTACATCCTTATTATGTAATGAACAAACAGTTCCGTATTTTTCTAAATTAGTGTTACCTATCTTTTCCATAATAGAAGATGACATGGCTGGATTTTCGACGCCATATTTTTCTAAATTGGTTTCTCTAACCTGTTTTCTAAATTCTTCCGATTGTAATGGATATTCTACTCCATATCTTTCAATCATTACATTTAGTGCTTTATCCTTTATTTCTTTATTCAATAAAGGTGTAATACCACCATATTTTTCTGTACACGAATCTTCTCTTTTCTTCCTTGTCGACAATGAATTAGCAGAACATTTAGCTGAGCAAAACCTGTTATAAATTCCAATCCTTGTTGGTTTATTTAATTTTGAATTATTATCGCATCCATCTCTTCCACACTTAGGAGCTATATCGGAATATATAAACATATAATTAGCCAGCACAGGCTGAACAATTTTCTTCTTTCACAGATATTTCCGCATTCTTTTTCAGAGTACGAATATAATAGATTGTTTTGATGCCTTTACTATGTGCATAATGAATCGCATCATAGAGTTCTTTAGCATTAAAGTTCTCTTTACGCTGGTCAAATATTAACTCCATAGAACAGCCTGTGTCAATGAATTTCTGCAATTCAGCCACTACATCAATAATTTCAGTTGCAGTATGTTTAGGGAATGTTTTTCCATAACCGAGTGGATTATCTTTTAGAAATTTAGCGACCACTACAAGTTTGCCATTCTTATTATCTTCGGAAAAGAATGCATCAAATACTGGCAACACACTCGCACTTGAATCCATATAGATAGATGTACTGGTATTAGGTGCCGGACTTGTCAATTGACTATTTCGCATCCCAAACAAATCAATTTCGGCCTGCAACTTTGCCCAATCGTACTTACCAGATGCGTGTTTAGCAAATTGTGCGATACGATTTCCGTTCTTCCATTCAGAGTTATCAAAGGCGCTAAAAGAACCAAACCGCGCTGCCAGTCGAGTACTTTCCATGGCTGCATGATATTCAACACATTCAGCAATCTCACGAATGTAATCTAAATCGCGAAAGTTCATCCATTCACGAGCCAAGTGGTCATGTAACCCTTGCATACCAATACCGATTGTACGATAACGATTGTTATGGTCGGCAGTAATCTTATCCGGTGCGTTAGTCAAGCTGATACCGTAATCTAAAACTCTGCAAGTTAAGGCAGCAATTTTGCCTAATTCCGTGAAGTTTTTAATGTTACCCAGCACAATAGAGGCAAGATTACACACGTGACCAAGTTGGTCTGGCATTACATTGGAGAATGACTCTGTACATAAATTCACACACGGAATACCAATGTTATCGGTGTCATTCTTATTAGGGTTGTATTCGTTAATGGTATCAGTAAATGCAAGATATGGCAAACCAGTTTCGAATTGAGTACGCATAATAATCTTCATAAGATCTCTTGCATTATCAATCTTACGTGCAACCTCAAGTTTACCTTCATAGAATGCCCGTTCAATTTTAAGATATGCTTCTGTAAATGCCTTACCGTGGAGACCACGTATATCAATGCCAAGTTTTTTCTTAACTTCGTATGACGAGAAAGTAATCCATGGTTCTTTGTTCTTATCTCGTTCCATAAAAATGTCCGGGATAGTAACCTGAGGGAAAATATCATACGCCTTTGCACGAAGATCCCCGTGTTCCGTCTGCATATCAAGAAAGTCTAAAATATCATTATGCCAGATTGGTAACGCAATTGTACCAGCACCGGCACGCTTACCGCCTTGATTAACCGCAACCAGAGTATCATTTAAGATTTTTACCCACTGAACGACACTACCAGCAGCATTTTGATAACCATTGACTTCATCGCCTTTTGCACGAATGTATCCAAGGAAAATACCAAGGCCGCCACCATTCTTAGAGATTTTCGATACACGCTTAACGTTGTCAAAAATACTATCGAGATCATCCTCGACCGCAATAATAAAGCATGATGCTACATTGCCGCCCTTTCGAAGATTAGATAAAAAAGGTGTTGCTAAAGAAATTTTACGTTGAGAAAGAGCATTATAAACTTCTTTAACAAACTTAAGGCGAGTTTCTTTTGGCTCAAACTGGCCGAAGCGCATGGCATTAACCATATGCATATGTTGGTTTAATTCGTATTTGCCTAAATATTTTTTCTTAGCAGTAATTAAGCTGGCATAACTATAATCCAAGTCTCGATTCATTTTTACTGAGGATGCAAGTTCATCGAGATCATCATCGGTGTAAAATTCAAGAAGAGACTTGCTATATTCGCCCTTTTTAATATTGTAATGAACAATCTCCCTAAAGGACTTTCCGCGTAATGGAAAAGCTGACCATTCATCCATTGCAAGGGCGCGACCTGCAACATTCACCCAATCAGGCGCCTGTGGTGTAGCCAGTTGAACAGCATGTTGAATGACATTAAGTTGAATGTCTTTAGTTTTAATTCCAGGCTTCAGGATTTGATCAACTTTTGATTCAAGCTCAAGTGGATTTACATCCTGCCCCTCTGCTGCCATGTGAATAGATTTTTTAATTTTAGAAACGTCATATGGTTCTTTTGTTCCATCGCGTTTCTCTACCATAATTTCTTTAGATGATGCCATAATTTCTCTCTTTATATTTGTTTTATTTATTTTTACATCTGCCGAAGTGATAACGATACATCAGTGGGCCGTGACCAATTTTATTGCACACAGGACATACCAATTCGTACTTATTGTTACCTTTATTCGCTTCGCTGATCTTTTTTCTTGCATTGTCTGTTAACGGCCCTCTTATTTGTCCAGTAAGCGTTTCGGAAATCTTCTTCTTTCTTTCCTCCGAACAAGGCCCATATACATGTCCTGCCAGGGACTCAGATATCTTTTTCTTATGTTCCTCAGAAAGGCAGCTACCCTTCTTCGCTTCAGATATCTTTTTCTTATGTTCCTCAGTCTTCCTCTTACCTGCATTAGATCTAGAAATTCTGTCTCGATGTTCTTCCGACATCATTGTAGTCGACAAACGGCGGCGTATCCATCCATATAGTTTATTATTCCTGTATCTGCCTATGGTCATCATCCTTACGGCATATAATAATTTTTGATTATGTGGATATATCTTAACAAGCAGCTGATGTGCGACATAATGTTCTTCTGGTGTCAATCTGGCTAAATTAGAAATATCATCATTTCCACCCAAACACCGAGGAACAATATGATGTACCTCGTAATATCCAGTTAAATACCTACAGAGTGATTTATCAATCAACAATTCATAATGTCTACTATAATTCATTAAGAAACCATTTTAATTTCATCTACTGTGAATTGTTTAATAACTGTTAAATCAGCTTGTATATCTTCCCAGTTATTTACCGTGCCAAGCTCGTAGTTCAAAACAAACTGATAATCGATCACCGGCACCAAATACATATCTTCATTATCATCAATTAAATATAATTCAATGGTATGACCTGTTTGCAATAAGGCAAATGTGTAAAACATCAGCAGACTGATTGAACTCTTGCAGAAGGATCCATGAAATAGAATCTCCCATGGTGTTGGCCAGTCATTTGGACTATAATAATCCAATGATCGTGATCCATATGGCATATTCGCAAAAAATTTCGCGATAGCCGACATTTGTTCTTCAAAGGGTGCGAATTCGAGTTCAACCCTTAAATTTTTCCAGAGGCGAAGACGCTCCTCATTAGGGATATTATTCCAGCTCATATTTTATATTAAATTGGTGCCCAGATTACCGATCCGGTACTAAGTGTTAAGTTACCAGGAAAGTTATGCATATATGAAATAATAATATTGGTACCGGATGGGTCATAGTCTGCTTTAAAATTAATATCAAAAGCAGTAGTATTAACCTCAGTTCCAAAATCTGTTAGCGTTACAGGCATAAGTGCCGGAAAAGGTGGAATAGGTGGTGCAGGTGTAAACTTTGTAACAGCAGTAATTCTTAATTCACCATTCTTTGAAAAGGTTGTACCCACAAGGTTTGGATTTGCAGAAATAGTATCTGTGATACTATATAATAGGTTAAAGAATGGTGTTTTTGGGTAAGGCGTGTAGGTTATACTCGGTATTGGTGTAAAAACCACCTGTGGAGGTAATGTAATTACTACGGGTGCCAATACAAGATCTGGTGAGTGACCGATATTGGTGGCAACTTCGGTATAGGTTCCGTTGGAGGCGCCGGCGCCGTTGCCACCACCAATAAATATCTGTTGTGTATCGACGCAAAGTGCGAGTTCACCGGCCTGGAGTGATGATCCGGCGTTATCAGCTGTAAAAGGTTTAAAAATAGTACCAGCAACTAATTGAGGGCCAACGGCAGAACATGTAAACGAAATACTTGTTGTGCTAACCGCGGTAACAGTATAGGTACCGTTATAACCGCTCGGCGAGACACCTGTTACGGTAATTGATGCACCAATAACTGGTAAAGCAGATAATGGCACTGATGCAAAAGTAATAGTTGCAACCGTCCCAGTACCGAATGCTGTAAGTGTCGGTATTGCTGTATAGGAGTGGTCTAAAGGTGTTAATGGATTGTATCCACTAATGCCCGTATAACCAAGTGGATACAATGCATCTAATTGCGATTTTGTACCTCGTCTATTCTGAATTCTTGAAATTACTACTGGTGTCGTCATTGTTTATTCCCTGTGTACTATATTTAGTCCTGTCCGAAGCGATCATAATACGAGCACACTTTGTTTGCCCACATTAATTCATAATGTGTAAATTCATCACCTTCAATGATAAATTCTTGATATTTTCCATCCCTGGTAGCAATCATAACTACACCTCGGTGAATATCGGTTCCGTACATTTCATTGTGTGCTAATGAATAGGCACACAATTGCATAAAGTAATCTTCAATCCATTCTTTTTTCTTATCTTTTAGACTATTCTTAAAGTCCATAATTGACGGAATTCCCGTGTGTACACCGATAAGATCAGTGGTTCCGGCGTACAGTCCAGTAGAAAATAAACTAACCTCAGTGCCCCATACTTCATCTACCTTGCACAAACCATTCTTAATAATGACATTAGCAAGCGCCTTCGACATATATTGTCCTGTCATTTCTTTACCGAGAATATATTTTTCAAGATTATTATGCATACCACTGCCGAGACTGCTTGCCTCAGTCTTGATACGATTGGCTTCTTCTTCACCGACGCGATTAACCCATTCTTTTAGGTTAGTTAGGTCCTTGGTTTTAGATAGAATTGTTGTGACTGACGGGAGTGGTCTACCTTCACCGACTATGTATCGGCGACCGTTAGGGCTATCTACACGTTCTAATGGTTTATAATCGTATCGATGTTGTATAAGCATAAACGAATTGTAACACTAAAGAGTATCACGAGTCAATGCTTTACCAGCTGATATACCACTGAATTGTATTTGTTGTGGCTGGATTTGACTGAATCTGAATTGTATATCCGAGATTGCCGAAGTATGACAGAACAGCATTAAGTTGTGTCGAGATAGCCTTGTTTGTTGCCAATCCTGCCCACACCTGATAATATAGAAGTGGTGTAGTACCATAAGTATTATTTCCTACGTGGATTGCAACTATAGCAGGCACTGCTGGTGGATTTGGTAATGCTGCTGTTGGTGGATTGAATATTGTACCGGTTGCCAACTGCGTATAATTCGAACCAGGTGTTAGAACTGTAACCGAACCAACAGATGTGCCGGCTAAATTTACTTGTGTGGTCGCACCTGTTCCCGGATCAGTAATAACAAGGTAAGGTCTGTAGGTCGAATAACCGTACCCGGTATTGGTAACAACTACTCCTGTGATCACACCTAAATTATTTGTTAAAACAGTAGCTGCAAATCCTGTTCCTAATGGATAAGGCGTTGCCGAATTAAGTGTTGATACAATCTTAACGGTTGTAACGCTATCCTGATAACCAGATCCGGGATTGGTAACTATAACTGAAAGAATTTCGCCAAGAGCGCCTACGGCTGCAATTTGAAATGTTGCATTAACATATGCTGGATTTGCAGCCACGGCACGATGTGGAATAATGCTATCTGCTGTGGTATATCCCGTGCCCGGAGTAACAATATTTACAGATACAATTCGTCCTGCAGCATCTACAAGAGGTGTCAGAACCGCATTAATACCGGCAACAGTGGAAATAGTTAATGTAGCAGGAACAGGTTGATATCCTGTTCCTGCGGTACCAATGTTAACACCTAAGATATTGCCACCATTGGTGGTAAGTGTGCCTGTGGCAACTATGCTGGGAGTAATACCAAGCGGCGGAACAAAAACCATTGCAGGTGTATCTTGAAAATATCCAATGCCGCCACTGGTTACAGAAACACTGGTAACACCGCTAACAAATGTCATTGGAGTAGTACCACCAACCGTAACAGACATTTTGCCGCCGCCGATTTGAGATTGGCTTGAGGCAGCAAGAATAGCTTGTTGTAATGCACAAATTTCTTCCCAGACTATAGGAAGGTTAGTTGCCAATTGCTCCATTGAAGAAGCAGAAGGAAAACCAGTGCCAGTTGTGCAAGAATCAGCCATTATATCTTATCCTATCTTTGTCGCTTTAGCAGCCATATCACTAACACGGGCAGCACTATCCTGGGCCTGCCCGGCACCGGCATTCTCTGGACCGGTGAGTTTGATGCTCTGTGGTGTTACATTCATAATAGTTGGATTATTCTGTAATAGATTCATTAAACTATTCACATCAATTGAATAACCCATTCCTTGTAATTGATCTACAATGTTCTGCGGATTAATATCCTGTGCTCCAGAACCTTTAGCGCCTATAAGCAAATTGTTAAGGTCTGATTCTAGGCGCTGATTGTAGTCCTCATAGAGAATTTCTTTTGCTCTCATGCACTTATTTTTTAATTTCTTTTAACTTACGTGCCTTTTCGACAAGCTTTCTCATTTCAAAAACTTTTCTTTGTAATGATTCTGTCTTCATTGCGCGACCAAGTGGTTCTTCGCCTTCGGCACCGCCGAATTCATCTTCGGCGCCAAGTTCACCTTCGATGTTGTCAATATCTAAGTCAGCTGTATCGGCACCTAAATCGTCGACTGGCATCTCTTCATCGCCGAGTTCCTTGTCCATATCGACTGCTGCACTAACTTGACCAGTTGAGGCCATATTGCCAACTGCATCATCCACTTGGCCCTTAGCAGTGTATAAAGAATCCATAACACTTTGAAGAGCACCATAAATTTGTGTTTGAAATGCTGAGGCAGATTCCATACCGTATGTTTCGCGCATTTGATCAGTGACCGGCGGAAGATCTTCGTTTTGTAAACGACCAATCTTTTCTACCATTTCCTGTAACTCTTGTGCAAAACCTTTTGCGGCCATCATAACTTCGGCCTGACTTACTTCAGTCTCAAGTAAGGCACGTAAATGCTTTACTAGATTCTTGTTTTCTCCCAGCGATGTTCCTCGTTGTCTTGCTAATTTTTGTGCAGCAAATGGATCCGGTTGTAATTGTCCTGTTTTCGGATTTCTTACCATCGGGACATTCTTATCGGCAGGAGTAACACCAGCTTGTCCCGGACGACGAGACATTGCCCAATCCTGTGAATATTCTTGTCCTCGTTCTCTTCCGCCAACGGTCTCTTCAACTTCGCCCTCAGTAGGCATGACAGGTTTATTTGTACCGCTTAATCTGCTCACAGCACGCGCCATGCCGGGGTTACGATCTTTCTTTCCACTAAGTGTATCTTGCATAGCACCTCCTAAATATCTTTTTGTTAAATCGGAACTAATTTCGTTCACAACTTCTCCATCTGTTTCGTTAATACCGCTCATTTCGGCATCTTCTTCAGCAACTCCAGTTTCATCTTCTTCCATTACTGCGTCATCTGAAGAAGCACGGTTGATCTGTTCCATGGCAGCATGACGAACACGTTGTTCAATGTAATCATCAGGGAATCGAAATTCGCTCGAACGATATGCTTTCATGGCGTCCTTAATAGCTTCATTAAAATCAGCTTCGTTTGTGCCAAATCGCTGAAATTCCTTGACTACTGCATCGCTTAGACTTCTAATTACTGGCTCAAGTTTTGGAGACTGTAATTGCAGAATAGCAAATTCTCGCAAGGTTTTAAGGCCTTCAAGTACTAATAATCTCTTAGAAATCTCCGGAGAACCTTTAGCATCGTCTCCCTTGATTTTTAATTCAGTGATTTCATCCTGAATTGTTTCCATAATAGCAACCAAGTCTTTATCTTGGACATTTTCAGTAATCTTAAATCCATAATTTGATTCAAGATGCTGATTTATCTTCCTAAGTGTAGTAGTTGGTGCACTACCGATATCATTCAAAAGCATATAAACCGTTCCTGTTAAGTTTTATTTTTAGTATTTATCATTCTGCGCGACTATTTAACTCTTTTGAAAATAAAGATATTATCCTTAACTCGACGAGCACGTATCTCCGCAACTTGAAATTTATCTTCTAGAATAGCTATAACATCATATTCACGACGGCTTTTTGCAGCTCTCATACAATGTAGATAATGAATCATGTCGGTGTGATGTTTCGAAAAGATATTTTCTAAGGTCAGAACTTTTTCTATTACTTTAAATTCACCGGCGGTATATCTCTGAGCAATAATAGTAGCAACATCAAATACAGAAATATTTTCAAATAGTAAACGATTATCTAATGAAAATATATCATAAAAACCGTTTGAATTTTTCTTAATAAGAGTGTTACCTACCCAGGTACCAGATTTCTTATTAGAAATTGGCATTCCGTGTTGTATAGCAAATGACGCGGCCTTGTCGGTTGCCTCATTTAATCTCTTAAGAAGTGCTGGTTTATCCATTATTTCTTAAATCCGTTATTAATCCTTGATGCTGTCTTTTTTCCACGGGCTGCCAAATTGGCAGATAATTCACCAGAGGCTTGATTGGGTTTTGTATCACCAACAATCGTCTTGGCAGGTTCCTTTGGTGTATATTCCTTTGGTGGAGATTCTTCCATCGGCTGGCGCTTTTTCATCTTACCTATTGCTGCAGGTGCTACCGCAATGGCGCCGGCACCGGTTGCACCAGCGCTGGCATTTTCTGCGATTCCAGCTAAATGCTTCATTCTTGCTAAATCTTCTGCCATCTGTTGTTGTTGAGGTGCCCCAGGTGTGGAGCTTTGTGCCATAAATGGCTGTAATTCATCATTACTATGCCATTCTTCTTGCCCAGTTGTTGGGTTACGGACCTTTACGCCTTTTGCGGCCTGATCTACCTGTGTAATTTCTCCCGGAACAGGTGTTCCACTTGGACCTTTAAGCCCAACTGTCATGCCTTGTTCAACCGGTGCACCTTTACCGGGCCAAATAGCCTTTACCTTCGACGGCGCAGTTTGTGCACCTGGTGCTACTGATGTACCTGTTGTGCCTGTCGGGCCCGAAGGACTGATAGTTTGTCCCGATGGTGGTGTAATATTGGCGCCTGCTTCTAATAGTTGTAGATATTGCGAAAAAGACATTTGCGAAATTTTTTCTCTAGACTCTTGAAGTGTAATCCCTTTCAAAGTAGAAAGTTTTTTAATTGCACTTTCGTACATAAGGTCGATAATTTTTGGATTATTTGTTAACATTAGATTGACTCCATTCTAGAAAATGCCATATTCTTTGCCCAGCCATTTAAGTTACCATTAACAGTTGTTACTCTAACACCACTCGGTAAAATTATTCCATCGAGGTCATCAGTTAATAAACCAACTGGACCGGGGGTACCATAGGGTGTAAAATTGTAAAACTGGACACCTCGTTCAACTGCAAACTTCCAAACATACCCTTCACCCGATAATTCTATCGTATAGACCGAAAGATCTAAAACTGGTGCCGGATCAGTAAGAACCGCAGGCATGGCCCTTAATCCAATGCTCATTAATAATACTTCAAAATTCTTTTGACTTTCATCAAGCGGATTACCGGTTACTTGAATATTAATTAATCGTGTAAGTTCTTGCGAGGTAGGTGGGTTCGGATTTGGGTCAGTGAAAGCACCAGGTGACGATGCATAGCAGACATAATATTGTAAATCTGCTGATAAATTCTGCATTGATGACGCCGCACCGTTAATTCTTTGTGTCATTCTTTATCCTTATACGCTATTTACCTGGGTTTTATTAAAGCCTTGATCCAATTTGGAGGTTCCAAATTGACACACCATCTGTGACAAAAACCAATTCCTGAGATGCATTGAATATTATAGAATCTGTATTTCCCAAATCAGTGGCAATAACATCACCGATATATCCGAGATTGATAGTTACTGTCGCACCAACTGCTTTAGCTATTGTTATAGCCTGACCGGCATTAAATCCAGCACCCAGGATTCCTGGAAGAGTAATTGAACCAGTTGCGGTAACAAAATATTCTCTGCTGATTGAAAGTAAAGCGCCGGGACCTACCGGTATATAGTTTGCAGCACCCGGAGTAAAGATTAATCCTGTTTCGGCTTGATTTACAGTAACTTGATATCCGGCGGCACCTGCATATGTTTTTGGTGTATCGGTTAGACTTATAAAACCATAAAGGACAGGTGCACCCCATTCATATGACACACTTTCGACTGTACATAGTGAACAATCCACATGATCGACACCGACATTGGTACCCAATGATCTTACCATTACTGTTAATGTATTTTCATCCCATATTGAACGATCGGATTCTAATGCGAAAGAAATATTATTTTTATTTGGGTTCATGATGTCAATATAAGCACCAGCTTCGACCTTAGTAAAAATAATTTCAGCTGCGCTACCTGGAACAGGTTGACCATTTGCATTAAGTGCTCCGCTAAAATCAGCACCATAAAGAATGTAATGCGATAATGAGCCTGTTAATACTTGTTGATTAAAGACACCCCCGTTGATTCTAATTGGCATGTTAGGTATTCCTTGATATTTTGTATATTTATCAAGAAATCCAGATCATGAGACCAAAGGAAAAGGGTCTTAAGACCCTTTTCGCTGAATAGTTATTTCTTTAGACTAATTTAAACGGTACTTCAGTTATTGTCACGGTTTCAAGGTGTGCTGTAGCAGTGACTGGTGTCTTTGTTGAATTAGTCACGGCACCGATTGAAGCATATACAGTCTGAGCACCGAGGACATTTACCGCCACTTGCATTGCAGGTGCGGCAGCAGTCAAATCTTCGCCTGTGTTTGCAGGTGGTGTGCTGTAATCAGGTGTATTAGAACCCCATCCAAATGCAGTTGCTGAACAGGCGAAATAGATAGTAGTTGTAGATCCATAGGACGCATCCGTACCAATCATGACGATATCAGCTTGTTTAGAAATTTCCTTCAATGCAATATCCGCCGCACTATTTGGAACTGGTCGATTATTTCCGACTACAAAGAAATTTACGGTAACACCAGTGAGATACCCGACTGCACCTAATGTTGCTGGAACATTTTCGTTTACTGTCACAGTCGTGTTCGGTGCTACATAAACAGAAGAACTAATTGTATAAACACCGTCGTTGACACCAGTGCCCGAAATTATAACACCGGTACCTGCTATAAGAGTTGTTGTATGATCGCCGGAAATAACAAATTGATTTGTCGGATGTATAGTTGACGAAATTAAGGCCGACTTAAGGCTTGCACCACCGACAACACTAACTGGTAAATTGACTGTACCATCAGAGACGGTCCACGCAAATGTTGTTCCTACACCTACCATTTTAAAAAAACGCAGGCTACCGGTTATCGTCTGTCCATTGATAATACCGCCATCTACTCTGAATTGTGTCATCTTATTCTCTCTTTAGACCAACTTGAATGGAACTTCGGTGATTGTTATACCCGCAAAGCTGACTACGGCAGTCACCGGGGCTTGTTGATTAAGTGGTGCTGTTGAACCTGCTGTGATATACACTGTTGCATTCGGAAGTGCTCTTACTGCCACTTGCATTGCAGGTGCGGCAGCAGTCAAATCTTCGCCTGTGTTTGCAGGTGGTGTGCTGTAATCAGGTGTGTTAGATCCCCATCCAAATGCAGTTGCTGAACAGGCGAAATAGATGATAGCGGTAGATCCATACGATGCATCCATGCCAATCATAACAATATCTGCTTGCTTGGCAATTTCTTTTAAAGCAAGATCTGCTGCACTATTTGGAACTGGTCGATTATTACCGACTTCAAAATAAGTTGTGATACCTACGCCCGGACCACCAAGCACACTAACTGGTAAATTGACTGTACCATCGGAAACAGTCCAGTGAAACTCTGTAGTGGCTGCTGCCATCTTGAAGAAACGAAGACTTCCGGTGAGTGTCTGACTATTGATAATACCGCCGTTGACTTTAACTGTCATTTTGTAATCTCCTACAATTTTATGTATTTATCAGATTGTAGATAATTTCGGAAATAAAAAAAGGGCTCCAAAGAGCCCTTTTTGTCAATACACCAATTAAGCTGTATATGGATTGACTGGATACCAACCAGAAGCACCCATTGGGTTTGCTGCGGAACCAGGTGTTGTACCATCAGTAATTGCTTCAAGTGCACCATTGGCAACTGTAGCTGCTGGCATCGAACCGTCCATTGTAACAAATTCGAAACCATATGTAATTGCTGCTGTTGTGGTGACGTTGACAAGTTGACCAAGAACAACGTTTGTAGAATCACCGACTGCCTTAATAGTAGCATTAACAGTGTTGATTGCTCCGGCAACTGGAACAGAGTAACCTGTTGATGCAGTTGCAGTAATGAGACCGGCATTTGTAGTAGCAAAGAAACCATCTGAAAAACCAACCATAACGTCAACAGAGTGTGTTGAGGTGTTATATGTACTTACTGCAAGAACAGTAGCTTGTGTTTCAAGTGTCTTAAGAGCCTGCACAAGTACGCTTTCAACAATGCCGAAAGTCGAATCAGCTGTTGCTGTTGTGCCATTAACCGCTGTTGTTGTGCCATTAAGAACAACACTGCCACCAGTAGCAGCAATAGTCGAAATGTCAGAACTGAATGTAATTTTGATAAAGGTGACTTGTTTTTCAACCCAGACTCCTGGATATGCTGCACCATTAATTTTTGTTGTCATAAAATAACTCCTTAATTTGTGATAGGATTGTCCTATTCATACTTTTATTTATCATTTAGATGAAATTTTGAGTCTTAATCTATTAAATCCTTAAGGCTAAGATGAATAGGTTGAAGAAGAGAATCATAATGTTTACGGGATTTCATACCCTTTTTCCAGGATTGAATAACCTTGTTCTTGATACGTGTTAAATTAATATCATCCTTAACATTAGATTTTAACTGGCGTAGGAGTGTTACATACTGGTCAGCATCCAATACATCGTGGATTTTCATAACTTCATCAATTCTCATTATTATTTCCTATTTCGTCCTAATTGTTTTTGTTCAGCAGCACGAATTAATTCAGGCAATGCAGTTCTTTCTTCTCGAACAATTTCTGTAAAGATTTTTCTAACATCTTCGATCATTGCCTTGCCTTGATACGCATGTGATTCCTTGAACCCATATTCCTTCTGCATAAAGGCAATAATATCTTTGTCAATGCCAGCTTTCTTCGCGTATTGTGCTATCTTTAGAATTGCAGGGCTGGCAGTGGGTTCAATGTATTCATCCTCATCAGACTTTCCGAAGGCACCAGCAAATACCTTATTAATTTCTTTCTTGTCAAATCCAAAATCTTTTAGTATATTTTCGATGTCTCTAATATCATCGGGATAACCAGACTCTTGCCATGCTTTTTGTAAATCGCCAACATCTACCTTATCTTTACGAAGAGATTTAAACACAGAACCGAGACCGGTGGGTTTGCCCCTTAAATCAGAGGCAACGTTAAAAACTGCCCTGATATCACCTGGATTAACTTGTGACTCAACTATCTTACGCATTTGTCAAAGCCCTCCATAATGCCATTCTTTGTTGTTCATTCATAGAATCCCGAATAAGACGTTTAATCTTATTCACCTCTTCGCGCCTTACCTCTTGTGGATCACGCTGTGGCATCTGAGCTTCAGCACCTTTTTTAGCTTTAGCCTTTGGTTGCGAAAGCATTGAAAAAATCTGTTCAATATCTTTTTCACTCATTTCTGCCGCAGGTTCATCCTGCATAGCTTCCTTGACTGTTTTGTAACGGTATTTGAATCTTGGTTTTCTCTTTGGCTCTTCTGGTGCCGCCGGTGTTGGCGGAACACTTGTTCCAATTCTTGCCTGAGGTCTAATGTCTCTATATTCAACATCAGTTGCATCATCAGTTGAAAACTTTTTAGGTTTTGCGGATGGTGCTTTTGGTGGTTCACCACTGGGTGGTACTTGTTGTGTAGGAGCACCGGGTGGTACTTGTTGTTGTGTAGCAGGTAAATCGGGTGTGGGTGCGGCTGGGCGAGGTTTGCTTGCCACAGACTGAATTGCATTTTCGATAGACTTGTCGTCAAAGTCAGTCTTAGACTGTAAAAAAGTTCTAACATCATCTGTTGTGACTTTTCTATTGTATTTAAGCTGGCCAGTCTCTGGATCGGATTGCATACCTACAATCCGATTATTCTTAAGAAATTGAATCCACTCTCTTGTAAGTTCTGGATTAGATGCCATTTCCGTCATCATCCTCATCACATTCACCGGATTTAATTCTCTTCACCATACGAGTAAATCTGTTGGGATCTGATCCTTTTATACTGGAGATAAATCGTTTCTTCAGCATATCAGCATCAGAAGATGTGAAACTTTCATCTATAGATTCGAGCAGGTTAATGGCCGAAACTATAATATGTTGTGCCCGGGCTTCAATGAGATCTTCTTTGCTTTTTTGGGGAACATAGGTACTAATTTCCTCAAGAATGGATCTGCTTTTACGATTAATGGACAATTCATTATCTCCAGTGTATTCAACTATTTATCAACTTTTATCGTTTCTTAAGAAAAGCCCGGAGGCCGGCGGCGCCTTCTAATGGATTTACTTTTGTAGAAGCAACGTTGGATCCCGGAGTACCTGTGACCTTTGTTACTTCACCAGTAGTTGGATCAATTTTTTCACCAGATCTAATTACACTTTTCTTCTGCAACTGTTCATAAATGCTCTTCGAAGATGCCTTAATCGCATCATCGTCGCCTTCTTCGAGGTCACTAATTCTTAGACTCTTATTGTTGAATGCTAAATCGACTTTGGAACCGACACCAGAACTCGAGCGAGTTTTCATAAATTGAATTTGGTATCGGCCACCTTCCTTCATAGCTGCACTTGTAAAAATACCAATCACGTTATCTGCTGTGTTGACTTTAGAAATACCGCCGGCAATGTGACTTGGATCAAATTCAATTTCCTCATAAGAGCCACGATTTAACTGCGAAGCCGAGACAGTAACAATTTGCAATTCGACTGCCAAGTTACGCAATTCTTCAGTTACATATTTGTCCTTGACAAATAGATTTTCTGCAGAAATCTTCTTGCTCATTGGCATCATTAAATCTAAATAATCAACAAGAATTGCATCAACTTTAATGCCGGCTTGTATTTCATATTCTTTAATATATGCTCGAACATCATTAGAGGTACAGCCATTTGGCAATTGCTTGATTCTTAAAGAGCCCCTATGCTTCATTTGAGAAGCTCGAAGTTTCATATGAACATCATCAATATTGCGCATCACTTCGCGTGTTTCGTAACCTGTGTGCATTGCATCAATACGCATTGCACATAAATTTTCACTAAGTTCAAGCGAAAGATAAACCACATTTAAACCAGATAAGGCCCAATTTACTGCAAGGTTCTGCAAGAACAAGGATTTACCTGCACCGGACTGTCCAGCAAAGATAGTAATTTCACCTTTGTTTAGACCACCATATAGCTTTTCATCTACTGTTTTCCATCCTGTCGATACCTGACCTTTTCCTTCGCGGATAGATTCAAGTCGTTCTTTTGGATTGGCGTAGTAATCTGTTCCAAGATCCTTGACCAGTGCAATCTGAACTGCTGCCTTAATAGTCGCTTCAACTTCACCGTAACGTCCCTCGTCAAGATATTCTGGTGAAGCTAAAATTGCATCACGCAGCGCTTTGTGACGACAAAATCTTTCAAATTCCCGAAGAAACCAATTATCGTGCTTTGCAGCCTCGACTTCCATTAAAAAAATGTCTTTATCGGTTACTGCCTTAATCTGTTGCAATGACGGAATATTTGAATAATCTGTGCTGTAAGATTCGATGAAAGCAATTGTGTCTTTATTTTGCTTATTATCAAAATATTGCGGCTTGATAATACCTTTACAACGAATAAACAGGTCGGGTTTACTCACCATAAAGCTAATAAACAAATCCTCTATTTCCTTGCTATAATTTGTAATTTCGCTTGTGTTTTCTTCTTCTTTCATCATCGCATCTTACGCTCCCGTTCTGCCTGTTCTATCTTCCATTTTAATTCTATACGTTCTTTTCCCGAAACAGCTGATGCAATTATCGAATGAATTGTGAGTAATCTTCCATACTTTTCAACTGCTTTCGAAGCATCCTTGATACCGGGTTCCCATTTAGGAAAGGATACTGGCCAATTATTATCAATTGCTGCCTTAACCAGATCCCATCCTTTCCTGTCCTTGTCTGGACAAACAATGGGTTGTTTCTGTAATCGATTAATAATATCGATTTTTGTTTGGTTGATTTCGCCTAATATGCCTACACCATCTGTAATGTATGCATCAAGAACACCTTCATTAACAATGACATATTTACGTGCCCAATCTTGTTGGTGATCGAGATTATAGACAAAATCCGTGGGTGATTGCTGATAGTATTTGGGTATTTCTTTACCATCGGTATCATAGCATAGTCTTGATGTAAATCCTACTATTTTCTGCTTATAATAGTATGGAATAATCAGTCTCTGATTTAGATTATGTGTCTTAGTTGGCGACCAATAAAAATGATCTAAATCATATATATTTCTGCTTAATGCATAATCTATAACACGCAAGAAATCTGGATCCTCTAATCCTGCTTCCAACCACTCTGCGATTGATAAAGAATCCTGTGGAAGGTCTGTTGATTTCCATCGGTTAAACAAGTTTCTAAACTTACTCTCAACATCAACCAACTTTTCTCCTGTCTCACCTTCCCTGATATTTTGAATGCTATTCCTCTGTTTAAATATCTCAAACTCAATCTGTTTGATAAGCTCTGGATCAATATTAATCTGTCCCATGAAGAATTTAAATGATTTTGATAATTCCTTACCGTCTGTGTAACCAGCAGAAAACCCGCAATTAAAACAATTTAATGCAATTGATGTAGGATTAAATTGTATGCCAAATCTGTGGCGAGTATCGCGATTATGCCCCTGGGTGTGGCATAGCATACAATTTCGTTTTTGCCAATTCTTTGGTGCCTGTTTTAATGGCCCAATATTTGATAATATGGCATCTTTTAATATATCGATAATCATTTAGTAAGTATAGCATGACCTGTCACGAAAATCAACTACATTATACCACGGTACTCAGATATATAAATCTTTTTCGTTCTTGAATTTTGTAACGTACTTGGGATTAAGGTCGCCGCGGCGGAATGCTCTTAAGCCAACATTATATGCATGAACAGTATCTTCGATATTCTTTAGTCGACTGCTGTATTTTGAGAGTATATCTGATGCTGCTGCAATTTGCTGTTCAATATCGCCTTTAAGTTCGTTTGCATCGAGTCCCCATACTCCTGGACGAATTTGTGTAAGTCCCACTGCTGGATCAGACTTCAAACCAGAAACTGCCTGTGGATTAAAACTACTTTCGATTCCAATAATTGCTAACAAATCCTCTGCTTTCGGAAATATTGGTTTTTCATATTTTTTAGCAAGTGTTACAATCTTCTTTGCTAATTCGGAATCAACATTATATTTACTGGTGACAATATCAACAAGTTTTGATATTTCAGGATCTTCTTGTTTTGCCGAAACCTCGCCCTTCTGGTATGTTTGTGATACTGCAGGCGTAGGCTCTTGTGGCTTTTGTGTGGTAGGTGCGGGACTGCCCGCTGTGGCCAATGCTAAAGAACCGGCTGCAATTGCACGTTTAAGATTAATTTCATCCAGTTGCTGTTCGGACAACACCATTTCATATAATCGCATATTAAATCCTAACTATAAGTTTTTCAAATGTGCCTGGATCAAGAACCTGTGTGCTTGGAATATATCTGAACTTTACCCACATAAAGTTTGCAGAGAATGCCCAGGCTTGTGTACCAGTATATCCAACGTATTGAATATCCTGGGACATCGCGGATGGATAGATCTTGAACCAACGCGATGGCGATAGATACGGGTTTGGTGTTTCTTCTAAACTTCCCCAAATTTCGAGTGTACCCGTGAAATTCTTTGTATAGGTCGAGAATGTGTGAACAGAGTTAACATGGTTCAACACTCTTGCACCCGGAATACGTGGTGTATAAAAAGACGGAAGAAGAGGTCCAGTTGCCGGAAGATTTATATCTGGTGTCCAATCCGCTGGTAAGAAAGTAAAACTGTCAAGTGGTGCCTTAAATGCTTGTTCTGTGATTTCTATTTCCATTTCGACGTTGTTATTCATATCACTATATAGCGGCTTTTCAACATAGTAATCTGTAACGTTAGCAACAAAATTCTCAGTTCTAACTAAGACCATTGTATACAAACCTGGTGCAATTAGCGCAATATCGCCACCATCTATTTCGAGAGTGATAACACCCTTGGCTGGGCCAACACGACATAATTTTTCTAAGACAACAGTGTTATTATCTGAATTAATGATGCGTGCATATACCTGCTGGTTATCGGGAATATTGTAAGGTATTCTATCAGGCCCGAGTGCTCTGAAAATTATTTTATTGTCGAGCCCTTTATGAGCCAGAATTGGATTCTTATTCATTGGACCATTATCCTTAAATGGACAGAAGGTGTCGCCAACTGCAAGAAGTTGCCTAACGTGGTCATATAAATATACCTTGTGAAATGTGACGTCCATCTGTGATTGCCTTTTCTTATATTTATCACAAACATCACCAAAAAAAGTTTCATTCGATTAGAAACTATATAAATAAAGCAATATGATAAATCTTGACGAAATTAAAGAAAAGTTCCCGTTTTTAAGCGGACTGAGGTGCCAAACAACCGAATACATTGGCATTATTCAGAATTCTGATGACAAAATCATAAGTTTCTACGACTACGAATCTATTCGCTCTCCAGAAGAAAAGGCGCTCTTTCTTGAACTCGGGGATACTTGGTGGTGGGAGAGCAATCGTTTGCTTCCTATTAACATATTCTTGCAAGGACAGATGCAAGATTTCCGCTATTGTCTTAAAACTGTTGTGAATAAAGATGTAGAGATAATGTTCGGATCTGTAACAAGCTTGAACAATATTATGCGTAAGAGAATTAAGAAACGTCAGATTCAACTTATTCGACGAGCGGATTAAAATATCTCTGCTGTTATCCACGTGTCGCCGACATCAGCAACCAGTTGTCGGCGTCTAAGCCACTGGCGAAGATTTCCTAACGACTTGAGTTGTTGACCATAAACATAATCAAATCCTAAATTTCGTGGAATAGATTTCAGTTTATCGCCGAATCCTCGTCGGCGATACTCCGGTAAAACTACCAAGGCTATACCTTCAACGCCGCGTTTGTTGGCAAAGTTTTCAAGATCGACAAAAACCTTTGCATTTGGTTCTTCTTGTATTGTATCAATAATATTGCCAGGCCGTAATAGATAGATACCTGCCAACTTGCCATTAACTACTAATTTCTTGGATATATTCCAATCAGTGTTTTTATTTATGTGTGAAGCTACCTGGTCGGAACCACCCTCCTCGTATCCACCAAACTCATTAACAGCTAAATTAAGGGAATCCTCAATGTCATTGCTGCCGATTGGTAAAATTCCATCTGTGTTCTCAATTTCAAATAATTTCATACCTATATTTATCTTATTTTTATCCTATTCACCCAATCTATAGACATAATTATAGATATTAATACCTTTTAATTTAAGGTATACTATATCCTCATTGGTAAAATCTTCTTCATCCATCCTGCGTATAGTATTCATAAGGATTCAGTAATCTTCATCGAGATTACCCCTTAATTTAATCTTGCTATCCGTATCTATCACAAGACCGCAAATTCTTCTGGTCGGTTTAATCATGTTCTGCAGACATCTGCTCAATCAACAAATGAAGATTTACGATAATTGCAATTGCATAAGAAATTCCGTGCGCTCTTTTAAATTGATAACCTTCATCATCGTTCTTTACCCATACTTCTCTTCTAATCCTGTCCCATCCCTCTTTTTGTAGATAGGCTTTTGATGGACGAATAATTGCAAGAATCATAGCTAAGTCTTCAACCGATATTGGTTTAAACTTCTTTAATAGATGACTATGCCCTTTTAAATGAAATAGTTTGTCAGTAATCTCTTCATACTGAAAAAAGTCCCACGGTGGTTCTCTATTAATTAACTCTAAAAGGTGTTCCTCGTTTCTGACATTTTCGTACATATTGACGTTTAAAAAGTCAATCTTAAAGTAACCATAATCGTTGGCAATTCTATGATCTAATGTGGAAATATTAGTTGTAGGATCTCGCGGAATATTTTGAAAATAAACACCAGTTGGATGTTTTTCAAACTTATCATCGATGCGATCAATGCGACCATAAACACATTCGATGCCCTCTAAGATTTTATCTCTTCCAACTACATCGATATCAACATCTGTTGTAACTACTCGCATATTATTTCCAAATCTTACCCTGCCAATACATTTTAAAGAATAATCGATGTTCCGGATCTGCTATTCTCCAGGCACTTATGTCATGAAAACCTTCGTTACTATCCGACCATTTTGTTATCAAATCAACATCAATTCCATTATCGTTACACCATTCAAACACTTTATTGCCGAAAAGAGTGAATACTCCGGTTAGGCCAGATTCACTCTTTATAGTAACATCATCTGGTTCAACAAGAAACGTTGATTGAATATTAGAGGTAATTCTTACTGTCATTTCAAATACCCATTCTTAAATTTATCAATTGGTATAATCACAGAATCAATGCCTATTAACGGAATATATGAACTGTAGGAGTATGATCTTAATTCAGGAATTTCTTTGTCAGGGAACATTAATACAAATACGGTTGCATCTTCGCTATTCTCAAACGAGATATATGGATAGGCAAGTTCATATTTTCCGATGGGCCCAGTCTTTAACCACTCCACAACACTTCCTGCGCAATATATTTTATTTCTAAGTGATATTACATTCATAGTGAAAATTTTAATCTAAATGTTATTGCATCTTCGTCGTTTAGAAACTCTAATGTTTCTATATCGGAATCATACTTGATATTCTCTATACCCACATTCTCGATAATCCACTGGGCAACACCGGGCATACTAAATAACTCCGTTGTGATTTTCATTCAGCATCCTTAATTAATAGTTCAACTTTAGTATATTTTCGTTGACCATTAAATTTAAACATGAATGCTATTGCATCTTCGTCGTAGAAAAACGTAACTTCATGGCTTGGCCAAATGTATACATATTCTCCTGGATTAATATTTTTCAACCAATCGAGTAATTCTGTATATAATACGTCTTTACCAATAGTTACGGTTATTGGCATCATAGTCTAGCTTGCTCTAATATCGATCTGATATAATCAACATCATCGCTCTTCTTAAGCTTTCTCATCCAAAATCCCGGATCAATAATGTTTCCGATAATCTTTGCATGATCTTCGTTGAATCTTTCAATTAAATCGCCGCCAGAATTACACAAATATAAAACCCACGGGCTGACCTTGCCAGTGCGGATCATATGAGATGCTTCATTAGCGGATACATCGCGGAAAAAGGTATTAAAAGCAGTGCCATTGGCTGTTGTCCATTCTATGATCTCTGTAATAGTTCTGTCTACAGCAGCAGTTGCTGGCTCCTTCTTAACCAAATCCTCGATATAGGTGTCGTAGACAAAGTCCTTTGTCCAATCTTTTAACTTTATACTATTCTTGATTACGAAATCAATAAAAGCTTCTGGATATACTGGCTTAAGATTTGCAAGATGATTTCCGAATTTTACGAAATCAATATAATACGGACTATCGATAAATTCTTGTGTAGTCTTTGGTTTCTTTGATGTAGCCGTGAGATCATAGAATCGCTGAAAAGTTCTAAAGCCAAATCGTGAGGCAACACTATCAATCTCCATATGTCGTCTCTTCTTAACACATAGATGAGTTGACAATGTGATTTCTTTGTGGAATTTTTTTCCGCAATACTTACATTCAAAGTTCTGAAGCATTATTTTGCTACTTTCCTTTAGTTTCGCCTTTGAAGATTTCTTTAATGGTTTTATCATCGAATGCATTGTCTTTAAAATATCTTTCGAGTTCTTCTCTTGAATTTATCTGTTGCAGTAATTCAAGTTCATCATCTTTTAACATAGGGTTGATCTTCAACAACGCTTCTTCTACTGGGTTCTTTTTTATACCCTTTGGTGCGGCAGGCCATACATGCTTTTCTCGCTTGCCAGTACCGGTAATAGCAAGTAACATCCATTCTAACTCCTTGTGGCTGTTAGACCCAAAAGAGTTTTCAGATTTTTGGGATCCGAGTGCGAGAGAATTTTCATTTACTATTGTATTTACAGTGATTATTTGATCTTCTGCACCTCGTTCAATAGAACTCATCCATCTTGTCAGTGTCCAGATAGAGATATCCTTTTTCTGTTCATCTGTGAGCATACTGTAATATTTTATGTCGCGTCGGTCAAGCGCTGGTAGAATATCTCCAAAAAGATCATTTTTAAATGCTTTCTTTCCAGTATCTTCCACTTGCTGTATTGTACTCGGATTCAATGCATGAAATTCATCGAGCCAATTTTCTAATTCATTACTCAAAGAGTGCTCCAATATCGATAACTTCGGGTAACTTATTTACATCTTTAACAAATAGTGCGCAATTTGGATATGGTTTATCTTCTAATGGCACAACTAAGATATTACCGTGTTTCAGTTTAGGAAAAAACCATTTAACTTCAGAATACACGTTTGTAATCGTAACTTCTTTCGGCCTTGGTACCATATGCCTCAATGGGTTGAACACCATTGTACAAAATCCTCTATCATTAAGACTCGTTAATGGCATGATTTCTAAATCGCTATATTCATTATCACACACCAGAATAGACCAGTCTAATGGCATCTGAATCTTATAATTGTCGATTTCAAGCACAACAGCTGGTGCATGAAAACTTTCAAGAAAAATTAATGGTATAAAAAAATAATCTGGATTCTTTGGATCAGAATAATCGAGGACGCAGTAGCGAATGTCTTCTATCTCATTTGGTACCTTGTCGAGATTGTATGCCCTGTTTTCGTTTGTTAAAATATTCATCGAATTCCTTGTCTTTCTGTTTGTCTTTTTCTATACGTTTCTGTGTATCTTCTGCCAGTTGTTGTTCTCTTATAGTAGCTGGTTGTAATTCCCATGGACTGACGCCGCATTTTAGGAGATAATCATCGAGCATATTCTTAAATCCCGAATGTCTCATCGACATATAGATAATAGCAGAAGAGGTGTCATCATCATTGTATTCTATTTCGATTACCTTATGATAGAATAGTCCCATCTGTTTGTCACTTTCTCTTACAATTACATTCGGTAATTCGTTTGCTTGAAAGAATATTTTTATTAATTCTATATGAACTATTGATAAATCTGTCTGTATTACTGTCATATTATATTTCCATATACTGTACCTGCTGAGATTTCTCGTAAAGTATTTCTGTAATGCCTGAATGCGTTTTCTAGACTGCCATGCTTTAGTGTTATATATGTTAAATTGGATACAATATCTTCATTTGTATCAGTATAGGCATAACATATAAAATGCTCCAATTGAAAATTATTTCGACGTATATCATAAGAACCGACATTTACATCTTTCATATCGTTTGCCTCAAGGAAGAATTTAAATTCTCTTGTCTCAATTACAGATATGTTAGTTCTGATACTATGCATCATGATTAGTAATTTATTTTGTCGATCGTAAACGGATATTCGGCTTCTTTGTAAAACTTTTTTCGTTTGGTTAGGTGACTCTTACTATATTTGCAATTTGAACAAACATCATAGACATTTACAAAATCTTTGTCTGGTGCAACACGAATTCCACGACCAATACTCTGAATTACCCTTACGAAACTCTTGCCTGCTTCGAACAAAATTAAATTAAAGATACGAACAATGTTGATACCCGTTGATGCTACACCGTATGTAGCAATAATAACCTTACCATCAACTTCCTGAACTTCCTTATATTCTTCTTTTCTGTCTTTTGATTTCATTTTGCCAGATACAAATATCGAATCTGGTATAAGTGATTGTAGCATTTCTCCAGTCTCAACACGATCAACCAAAATAAGAGTATTGCCAGATTCGGAAATCGTTATAGCCTCCTTTGCGAGATACTCTAATCGTTTCTTATTTGTAGTTAACCATTTTAATTCAGTCTGATAATTACCGGATGCTGCCGAACCCACATCCTGCAATTGCCAGACATTAATATGCAATTTAGCCAGAATACCCTTCTCTTGCAATTCTTTTGTATTAATCTTTCCAAGCATTGGACCAATACAAGCTCTTACACCGACCTTATCAGCTTCCTCTTCGGGCATTGTTCCGGTTAGTCCCCACCTAATAGGTGCATTCGATAAGTAAGTCGACAAGAGTTTTCGTAAAACGTCGGCTTTGGCCTTGTGCACTTCGTCCACGATAACGCAAACTACGCCCTCGAAGAAATCGGTTATACTTACTTCCAATTCTTCCTCTTTTGAACGTTTTGATAGACTTTCTAAACTTTGCCATGTGCATATGGTATGGGTTTTGCCATACTCCTTTCTGTCTCCGAAAAATACACCCACATCTAAGCCCATGTTGATGTAATCTTCTTCGGTTTGTGTAACCAAATCCTTAGTAGGCACAATTACGATACTGCGGCCATATGGTTCTATCTTATGACTTAAAATCGCTGTAATTATGGTCTTTCCTGCACCTGTAGGGGCAATATTAATACCGGTAATGTTCTCTAAGTAAGAATTAATAACATCGATTTGATGATCTTTAATTTTAATAGATTGCCCGGCAAGTGGATGACCCTCGGGCCATTTAATATGGCTATAGCTATCTTCATCGACTAAATCAAACTCAAAATTCTGCGCAGATTGACGACGATCATCAATTTCGACTTCGTATCCGTGTTGCTGAACAATGGGTAGAAGAATATCAAGGAGGTTTAAATAAGAACGAGCGCCAACATCACAGAAGCTCATGGTGCCATCCCATCGTCCCAACCGAAATGCCGGCGTGTGACGGGCATATGGTAACACAAACTTCAAGGAATCAACCATCTTACGCCTGCACGCCGGGTCGAGCCCATCTATCTTGATATTTACTTCATCTTGAATAATTAATTTTGCTATTGCCATTTTACATCTATCTTATTTTATTTTCGAACCTTAGTCTCTTTATGCATACGAATATCAATCTTTGTTTTGCCCTTATAGATATGAATTCTATCATGCAATATCTCAACAGAACGATCCTTGTCAGCAAAGACTGAATCGGTGTAGATATAACTTGTTTCATATTCTCCATCGGCACAGCCATCGATTACCGGATCTGTCTCAAACCCGTGTTTATCCAAACCTGCGGTTCTTATATGATCTGGTATCCCAACAAAGGTGCGATTACCATAAACAATTTCATATAAACTATTGTTAATCTTTTTAACTTTTATTTTCATAAACACGCTATCCAGAATATAATACAGATTCCAATGAATCTTTAAAATTTACAAACTCGCATCATCCAAACCTGCTGCACGCAGTTTAATAATATGCCCAGTCATGAAATTTTTTGTTTCAAGGGCCTTACTAATTGCAAGGTACTTGTTTCTTAACAAAGCTACCTCATTTACGAGTATCGTGAAATCAACAATGCTCTTAACACCGTCGACGTACTTTTCAGCATCTCGTGAACTAAGTGTCTTATTGTATGCTTCTAAGAATTTCTTAAATTCAATAGACCTGTCCTTGCGTAGTCGAATATTAAGATATTCAAGAATTGCCTCAATCTCTTGCAATTGAGAAAACCGTTGTTCAACAATACCGGGTAATTCTGCGGCATGTTTCTCTAAGCTTTTTCCCTTCAAAGATAACTCCCGGCGAGCTGTTATAAGCTCGCCTTCGAAGTAATCTATAAAGTCGGGTATTAAGCTAATGTCACCTGTTACTTTGTAGTACCAAGAACTCACTTATTCACCTTACATCATTCAGCAGTTTTCTGCTCTTTTAGAGCATCTGCTACAATCTGTTCAATGATATCTACTAATCTATGTGTGGTACCATCTTCAAGTTTTACGAATACTTCGTAACCCCGTTCTTTGTCAAATATACTTAGACCGATATCAGTAAATTTCATAAATTATGTACTCTTTTAATTGCCATCTCAATTGCATGAATTAATAAAACTGCCTTCTGAGTTCTATTCATCGTTGCTACTCTTCTAATTGTGAGTAAACGAGGAGGGACACTTAGGTCTTCTGCCAGGGCCTTATGTACCTTGGTCAGATTTACTGGCTCAGTAATCCACAGAACGTAGTCGACACCCACAGTCACATCTTTCATACTTTCTCTGAACTGTTGGACTTGCGCAAGTGATTGTTGAGCATCCTTACTCTTAATAGTGTTAAGTAACAATGATCCGATATCAGAAAGACTCGTCATCGAAATCCTCTTCTTCATAATCAAGTGGATCACCAATGTGGCTTCTGACAGCAGCACGAAGTTCTTTGTCTAAGTCTTCGTCCATGAGGTCGTCATCAACCTTGCCGAATTCGTCAAAGACAACAACAAGGATGTCTGCCACTTCTAATCTTTCTTTTGGTGGAATATGAGATTTAATTCTTGCCCATAATTCAATGATTAATTCATTATTTTCATTTACCATCGTATGTCTCCTCTACTACCACAGGCTTCTCTACATCATCAACAAGCACAACCTTGAAATCATCATGTGTGAATTCATCCATAACAACTTTCATTTTTTCAATATCATTCCATTCTTTGCGGAAATACTTCATTTCTTCCCCTGTGCGCTTAGAGATGTATTTATAACGATTGCCTTCTTTTGTTAAGACTCCTGATTTTTCAAACAAGTCAAACAAACCCGAGATTGGGTTCATTCCAGTTTCCCATGGAATGTCAATCTTAATGGATTCGAAAGGTTTTGCATAACGCGTTTTTACAACCTTACAGGTTGCTCGAATGCCATTAACTTCACTGGTCTTGTTACCATCCTCGTCCTCTTTTAGCTTATATTTGCGCATTGCAACAACAATACTCGAAGCAAAAATGAAACCAGATCCGCCAGAGATCTTATCATCGGGATCAAACATATCCTGACTGGCATATGTGTGATTTGTAACTACCATACCGATATTTAGATCACCGAACATATTTACACAGTTCGAGACAAAAGCCTTTAATTGCTTTGCTTTTCGACCCATGTCGCCCTTCATGTCACCGGCCTGAAACTGATTGACCTCAGTTGGTGTTAATAACATACCAATCGAATCAATAATGAATAAGATTTTGGGACGCTGCTCTCTCGGTATGTCCAAGTAATTGGCTTTGTATTCAGTAACAAAATCGCTAACAATCTTAGCCACATCATCTATCATGGAGGCAGTAATGCGAAGCATTTTATCTTCCTCAGTAGATACATCTAAGTTTGCAAGCCATGCTTCATCGAGCGCATTTTCTGTATCAATCATGACAACAAAAATGCCTTGTTCCTGCGCTGCTTTTGCAATATTTCCGGACACAATATAAGATTTGCCGGCGCCGGATTCGCCTGCAAATACCGTTACCTTACCCATCGGGATTCCTCTATTAAAATCACCGCTAATAAGATAATTTAATCCATAAGATCCTGTACTAACCCATGTGTCTGGGTCATTGAATCCTGTGGAGATACCTGTAATGTTTTTTGTTAAGTTCTTACGGAACTTACTTATGTCAAATGCTTTGGCCATAGGTTTTCCTTAGAGTAGATAGGGCAGGTGTTTGACCTGCCCTATAGTTGCTTATTACTTGTTTCGATTGCGAAGCATTGCAAGAATTTCTTGCGGAGACTTACCAGCTGGTGCTGTTGTCTGACCTACAAGTTCCTTGGTAACAGTTTCTTTAATCGGATGAAATGTTTCTTCAGCTTCCTCGACGTCAGCTTCCTGTACAGGGGCTGGTCTTGCAACTGGTGCAGCTACCGGACGTGGAACAGGTACCGAACGTGTAACACGACGGCCTTCCCCACCTTCTCCATCATCACTGCTGGATGACGAATCAAATCCAAATGGCTTGTAATATTGACTCCATTGTTTCGGGTCATATAACTCGCCCTCAAGAGACGCCTGGAACATCTCAAACATTGCTGTCATCTGCTCATCTGTGGGTCTCTTTGGCAGGTATGTAGAAAGATCTACTAAACCGTGCTGGTCAATTGCTGCAAGCTGGTCTTCCGTAAGACTGGATTCCTTACGTGCCCACTTTGATGTACCATAATCAGCAAAACCGCCTTTGCTTGTCTTTGCAACAATAAAGTCAGTGCCATTGATGTAATCAACTGGGTTGTAGACCATATCTGGATCCATCAAGGCAGCTTGAATAATCTTAAAGATTTGTGGGCCAATGATAAATTTACGGATTGGATTTTCAGGCGGATCTTGTTCGCCCATTGCATCTTGTTTCACAAAACCTTGTGCATAGTAGGTTTTCTTGACCCAATATTTACGTGCAATATCTTCCAGTGCTTTGTCCTTCCACATTGGACGGACTTCGTTTAAGATAGGGCAGGTATTCTTACCGTCCCACATTTCGATACAAGGAACTTGTACAACCACTGGCTTATTTTCGTCGTGTCCTTTAATACCGGGAAATGGTAATTTAATAAGTTGACGTTCTGCCCAGAAAAAAGTATTATCTTTATTTCCGTCAGGTAAGAGTCTAAGGATTGATTGTGTGCCTTCCGGGATGTTCCAGTGTGCATAAGTTGTCTTATCGTTACTGAATCCACCTGAACCACCTCTGCGTGATTCCATAGCTTGAAGTTTCTTTCTGATTTCGTCTAGGGTTTTCGACATGATATATTTTCCTTTAATTTGATATAATTCAAACGCTATTATTTGAGCTGCGATCTACTCGGGTCACGTTAGTCCCTTTCGCATCTTACCTGCTAAGGTCTTCGTATGCAGCTATTGTACGAAAACCATCTGTGTATGTCAAGAACTTCTTAGAAGAAGTTCATTGTATATTTATCAAAAAACGATTCAAGATCGGATGATTCCTTGATATCTTTTCGATTGCCTTCGGCAGAATCTTCTATCTTAACATTCTCAAATACCTGTGAAAGAACAGCACGTTCAAATTGGTTGACTGCCCCTTCTTTGCACAATTTTGTGCCAATTTTGTTAATGAATCCAGCAAGCTCATCATTTTCGACAATACGCAATGCAAGTTCGCTGATCTTAAATCCTAAACGAGCATTATCGCTCGCGAATTCAAACATCGGTGTTGTATTTATTGATTCACGACGTAGAGTAATTACATTTCCGGCAGCTTCTTCAATGCGCTTGAAGTATGTATCTTTCTCTAAAACCAATTGTTTAACAATAGGTAGAACTTCTTCAAACTTCTCATCAAAACGGCGAATAGTAAAAAGATCTTTTAATTGGCTTGTATCATCCTCAGATAGTGGTTCACGCTCAAATGTTTCCAATCGTGCTTTTACTGTTTCGTATGTTCTTGAACCAGAAATCTTCTTTAATTCAGTCTTAAGTGTTTGAATATTCTCTTTAACTGTTTCAACGATACCAGAACTATCTTCATTAATGAGCTTATTGGTTGTTACATAACGGTTGAACGATTGGAGCTTTAATAGTTGATCAGTGCTTTCGGCAATGTAGGCACCGACCTTGTCGCCCATTGTTCCACCGTGAGCTAAGTGTTGAGCCATTGCTCTCGCGCCTGGCAGATAGTTGTGTGGGAAACGGAATCGTTCGCCGTTGCATTCAAGGAAAATCGCACTAATATGTCGTGTGCGTGAACCACGCACACTCTCGTCTACTGGTGTTTTGTGACGAACTAAAATTCTTACATTTTCCAATGTTTGTTGCGATGTCTTTAAAGAGCCAAACATCTTGCTGAAGCTTTCCATAATTGCCTCATCGATAGAAACAATATACATAGGACTTCCGGAAGGATCGGTACCCTGAACTGTAAGTTTGCCATCCTGAACTAATTTATTTAATGACTTTTGCAAATCAACTCTATTGCTGCCCGGCACTTCTTGCAATAATTCTTCGATTGTGCTTGTATCTCCATGCTTGGTCATTACATACATGATTTGGCCCATTAAGTGGCTGTTTACATTTACATTCTCGTTCATTGCGGGTTCCTTTTGCATTTTTGCCTGATATGCATAATCTCGTGGTTGAATAGATTTTCCAAACACCTTAATGTTTGAGTTCATCAGGAATTCATCGGCAAGCTTGCGCACATTTTTCTGCAATCCTGCAACATCTGTTTCATCAACGGTTGCACCCTTACTGAACTCGATACAATTATCATCTTCGTTAACTGTAACCATAATATTTGGACTGGTAACAAAAAATCTGCGACCAATAGACGGATCAGTGACCTCATTGCCGTCAACATCAAAGATCTTAATTTTTAAACCATTACCCTTTAATAGTGAAAATATTTTCTCAGCAAGGGTGTCCATTTCTACCATGATTAAATTCCTTATTATGCTTATTTATCTAATTTTGATGAAAATTAGATACAGATTGGCATCGGTGAATCAAAAGAATTGTCATCGGAATCGGACACATTACTGTTGATTGCTGCCTGCGATCTGTCATCCCATGTAGAAATATAATCTAACATACGAACTGCTAAGATTAATGCCATAATAAGATCGTCGGTTTGCCCAATTCGAGCTTCAAATGTATTACCCCTGGAAACAAATACCTTCAATTCTGACAAAAGCCCCCTTGAATTAATCTTCATTCTTCCAGATTCGATTAAGAATTTCAATTTAGCGCAAGATTCGAGTTTGGATTTATTTGTTGTGACAAATCCTGCACGTCTGCCGGTACGACCTTGTAGCCGATTTTTCGGATCATGCAGCATAGTGCCTGCAAAATTTTCTTCGCCGGTATCACGAATAACAACCAATGCAGCTTCACCAAGTGTATTACTTTCTACCGACCAATAGATTTCGGGGTTGCATTCATCGCGCAGATCTTGCAATATTTTCTTAAGAGTTTTAACTTGTTCCTCAATCGGTGCCTTATTACTGCTCCATTCTGCAACCTGTATAAGTGATGGTAATTCAATTACCTGAATAGCTGCATTATCACCGCCTGTTCCCATAGACGGATCTAAACCAACCACATAAGTGCAATCATGACGAACAGGTGAATACCAACGTACTTGACCAGTTTTCTTAATTGGCTGGATTGATTCGAGCATAGAAAGTTTAATCGGATTAATAAGCGTTTCTTCAAAGGTAATGAATTGACACTTATGTTCTCGCAAGAATCTGTCTTCTCCGAGTGCAGCAAGTTCTTTATCGGCCCAGGCCTGGTCTCGTTCTGGGTGTGCTTCCCAAGTAGCCATGTAAGGTTTGAAACCATTGCGACCAACTGTTGTTTCATTACCATTATCGTCGACTAATTTATTTGCACCCCACCAGATTTCAGCAAACTGATCTTCGTCGGTGTTTGGTGTAGATGTTATAATACATTTACCACCAGTTGATAATGTAGGAGATAGAGAAGTCCAAAATTCTTTAGCAATACCGGGTTCAACGAATGCAAATTCGTCAAGATAAACAAGCGACAAAGACATACCACGACCAGTGTTTTCAGTTGTAGTAGTTGCAACAATACGCGAACCATTATCAAAGTCGATAGAACGTTTATTATAGGTTTTCACACCGGCTCTGATATGATCGGGCACGGATTCATATGCATAGCGAACACGATGCATAATTTCTTGTGCACCATCATATTTGTTTGATGCAATCAGAATAGTTGAATCATCGTTGAACATGGCATACCAAAGGAGATATCCAGCTGCAACAGTGGTTTTTCCCATCTGTCGTGACACCATATTAACAGAACGACGAGAGGTATGATAATTATTAATCAAGTCATACTGAAAATCAAAAAGCTGCAATTTTTCGCGGCCTCGCATAGTATGCTGAATATACATGAAGTTCTTAATGAAATATAAAGGGCCTGTATCTGGGTCGAGACAGGCCCTTAATTCATCTATCTGCTCTTTAGAGTAAGAGACCTTTGTATAAGCACGTTTTACAAGTTTATCATCTTGATAAATTGCCATTTCTTATTTACTTTCTGATTCTTTTAGATATTTTCTGTAGTTATAAACAAGCTCTCTATGAGTTTCTGCCACTGCTATCTTTTTCTGTTCTGGATTATCGCCTTGGCGAGCACCTGATGCTCCTGTTCTCGAAACCACTGGGCTATCGGCACCATCTGGGAAATAATCATTTTTATCTGCATAATGAACTTCATCATATCCATTATTTAGGTCAAAGTCTTCTTCGACTTTTTTATCAGATTTTTCGTCTTTTTTGCTACCTTCTTTTTCTTTTTCTTTTTCGTAATCTTTACGGTGCATTTCCCATTTACGATCACTAACTTCTTTGTTTAATCTATCGATTGTTCTCTTATCGAGTCCGGGTGTAGCTTCAAATACATCGTCGACACCGTAATCTTCATCGGAACCGTGACCGGCACTTGCAAGTGCATCAGCATCGTCACTCATGTCATTGATACCACCTGTCGGTTCATCGTTCCATAATTCTGCATCCACTGCTGACATAATAGATTGAATTTGGTCTGGTGTATAACCAAAATCAGTAAATTCTTTCTCGATTTGTTCTAAGGCTTGATCCAATGGTACAAATGCATCACTTAATTGTTGCAGTCTGTTAATAGCATTTTTTACATCTTCGTTCTGATCTTCATTCATTGCGCATGCTTCATCGGCAGTTGCCGGATTTGATTGTTGACAAGAATCTACGGCAGGAACAGACTCATCTGTCTTGCCATGTTTCTTATTGTAAATAGACCATGCTGTCGCAAAGGCCTTTTCGGGTTCACCTGGATATTGTTTCTTAAGTTTCATAACCATGTCTTCCATACCGGGCGGAGCCTTTTCATCGAGGCCAGGAAAACCTTGCCCATATCCCGATGCATCAAATTCGTCGTCTTGATCGCGACCACCCGACATTTGATCTCTGATATCTGGGAAATCATCTGTATTTTCCTCAACACTTTCCTCCTTGTGACTCTTATACCCCTTACCTTTCATGTAATGTGCAAGTGCCCATGGATTCTCAATTTCGGGATGTTTCTTCATACTCTTGACAGTACCTTCCCAACCTTTAGGTGCTTTTTCATCGATCTTTTCACCCACACCCGGTATTGCCATAACACTCTCAGTGAGTATACCAGCAAGTTTCTTCATTCTGTTTAAATCGTTCATCTTATAGCTCCCGTCTTTATGAGATTAGGCTTTTTGACCCTACCAAACAGGCCTACATCGTCTTTCTTTAAATTCTTTGGATCATTGAAAGTATCATATCCCTTAGTTAGAGTCGAATGGTCGATTGTCTCTTTCGGACTCAGTGGATTGTCAACAACACAGACCTCACGTTCTTTACGAACTTTCTCAAGTTCCTTCAAGAAACTGATGTTATATTTCTCACCGTAGGGTATAGTTTCAGTTGCTTCGTGATCAGTACCAAGACGAGCCTTGTACTTCTCTTTATATTCCGGCGAAGATCTATCAACAAATAAATCAGTCTCGATCTGACGAGGATCATTGTCCGAATATACTGCAAGCAAAGCAGGTGAAATATCTAAACTATTAGAAATATATATTCTAAGAAAGTCTAATGATGCTGGATATCCCATGGTAATATTGCAAATAAATACCGGTGTATTTCTTACATTGGGAAAATCTAACGGACTTTCTTGAATTGGGGTTTTTCTAAATGCCGATGCTGCTTTAAGATCATATTTCTTAAGACTCGACTCAAGAAGATCAATCATATCATCGGTCATGTCGTGTACGGCAAACTTCAAGACATAATTGTATTCTGTCTTGGTTTCTGCTACATACCGAACAAATGTTTTCTTTTCTGCCATACTATGACTCCGTTAATACGACTATTTATCAGAATTTTCTGATTTCTTTGAACTAACAAAATACTTGAGTAATTCATTTCTATCAAATTCGCCACCAGATGAATTCTTTGATTGACCTGTACCGAGATCGAAATCAATCTGTTCAGCTCTAACCTTCTTAAGTTGCAATTCAATCATCTTGAGTTTCTTTTCGGCCTTAGCATTTTTAGCTTCAAGTGCTGTCTTGAGCATTTGTCCAGCAACTTCGTAAATCTTGCCTGCATGCATGTCGGGAACATTACCGCCCAATGCAACAAGATCTTCAAATGTTTGAACAGCTTTTCTTGCGATTGAATCCATTTCTTCATCGTGGGAATCCAACCCGACAACCGTCGGTAATGCATAATCAACTTTCTCAGCTGTTGTCAGAGAAGAATAAATGGCATTCGCTTCTACCATTAATTCTTCTTTTGTTTTGGTAGGTGCAATTTCTTCTTCTGTTTCTGCTTTTTCAGCTGGCGGAAGGTTGAAGAAATCTTCCATTTTCTTAGTCACTATGCTTTCCTTTTTGGATTATTAAAAATGTTCTCTTCATTCATTACACGAAACTGCATTCCGTGATTTTTTGCAAATTCGTGTGCTGCGGCCCATTTATATGTATTCAACGCAACAGCAGCCTTGGCTCTCTGCGATTTAGCTTGTTCTAAGAATGTTTCTTTAGCTGGCTTAACTTCAATAATCTCAGTCTTTGTCTTACCATCAGCATCTGTATATGTAACAACAAAATCGGGTATATATACGGTATATTTACCGGTAAACGGATTTATATAGGGTATTTTAAGGGACTCGCTTGCCCAGCTCGTAATATTCGGATGTGTGTCAAACTTCTCCATAACCTTAAATTCCCAAGATGAACGAAAATATATAGGATAGGTACCTACATATTTGTTAGGATTTGTCGGATTATATTGTCCTTGTACGTATTTATTAGCCATGATATTATACTATTGGATCTAAGATAACCAATTGTGGCATTGTTCCAGTTATACGCCACATGACATTATTACTATGCAAATCAAGTCTAAAATCTGAATTCGTCTTTATAACTGAATTAACTAATTTTATCGAGTCAAGAAGATCAGGGTCCTTGACAGTAGACGGAACACTAAAGGCATGATTCAGTACTACAAGAATAACATTTGCAACGGCTTCGCCAGTACGATAGTCCTCACGCTCTAATTCACCAAACATATGTTCATATAAAGAAGCCATTAAGTCGAGATTGCCGACCAACTTCGCAGAATAAAATGGTACCAGTTTTTCAAGCTTAATATTATAATGCAATTTCTTGTCAGGCCCTCTCATTATATCAAGATCATGGATTACTGGAAAATATGGGTTTCCATGTCCCTTCTGTTCTCTGTCATATACTGCTGATAGATAGGATAGGTACCCATCTTCACTAACATTCTCCACAGGAACAGCTTTTACCAAATCTGATTTCGCAGCTTTTCCTAATTTTGTAATCTGACCCAATCGTTTACCAGATTCTATATCAAACGCTGCCCCGAGGGAACCTGAACCAGCATATTTTGCCTTAGATCCAGCACGAAGTCTTTTAGCATACTCGCCGGCGGTGGTTTTAGTTTGTCTCGGTGTAAAACTTATTAACTCAAATAGTTTCATGACCTTATTTCCCTTGCCTGTAAACTATTTTTGTTTGAGGTTGATGTAACAATCCCGACCTGATGACTAGGATCTCTCAATTCATTGAAAACTCTGTAAGCATCTGGTGATAATAGTAATTGCGAAGCTGAAGATTGTTCCAACAGGGCCTGTGGTGAAATTCCTAATGTGTTTGCAATATCAATCGCCAGCGAGGTCATTGCATCTGCATACATTGCACTTGCACCACGAGACAAAAAGTATGATCTTGTTGAATCATAAGAAGATGCCGAAAAATTGCCAACAACACCAACACCTAGAGCAGATTGTTGCAATGAGCTGGGGTCAGGGAACACCGTGGTGCCGGATGCATATTTAAAGGTATTTGCATATGTACCACCGACATTTTTAACAGTTTTTTGTGTTCCCAGATATGTAAGCATCTGCGAACTAAAACGACCAATGGAAGCAATATTTGAATTAGCCATTTCCTGAGACCCTATTCATGTCGAGATATCCACCGGCTGCCGGTGGAGGTGCAGTTGATGTAAAGGAACGGGCCTGCACCGGTGGCGAACCACCACCAACATACGGCTTTGGTGAAATCTGTGCAAGACCATTTAGGGCACTTGCACTCACTCGTCTTACAACCTGATCCGATATAAAGGCACCGGTAACGCTTCCGAGAGCTGATTGTGTATTCTTACCAATTCTCTGAAGTATTGGATTGTCAGAATGTAACAATGGGTTATTAGATTCAACAAAATCAAGCAATGTGGCATTAAATGCAAGTGAGGGTAATTCTAAGAATTCACCATGTTCAAATGGTTCCGTAGATGAATTGTTATTTGTTTCCCCACCACCCAATTTCATATTTTGAATTGTATAATAGGCATATTCGTAATCAAAGGTAAAGGTGAGCTCTAAAGTTTTATCACCTGCTGCATAATTTAGAACATCATGTGTAAATGCTGCTATTCTTGGATTAACAAGCGTGACTTGGTTAAATCTTCCAGCATGTACCTGATAAATGTCAATTGATTGTATTAAATTCCTAATATTTTGTACTGTGGCTAAATTGAATCCGAAATTGTGATTATCTAATTTATCACTGACAATATTCTGTAATGCACTCTTGTCACCATTTGTGCTGATAGGTGAATTAAATCCTGTCGGTGAATTACTTTGAAATAAATTAGTAACACTCGATGGAAGATTTGCAATATTGGGATTTACTGCTGGTGTTATATTATGCAATAAGGTCTCAACACTCATGGGTTGATTATTCTGTTGTGATTGTTTCGGTGTATTCTTGCCTGGCTCATTTCCATCTGCAAAATAATACCTATAATACATATCCCAGAATTTTAGTGTCTTACCATCCGCTACATCATGAAAAACCATCTTAACGGGCTCAAACTTAATACCGGTTTGACTTAACCTTTTTCTGTTATATTGGTTTAACGGTGTAGTTTCAATCTTCATAGATGGCATATCAACCGTCTTTACAAGTGGCATAACCTGTACAAGATCGGCACCATTAAAGAATTGCGAAACATAGTCTTTAGCAGTACCTACCTGATTAAGATTGATATTAATATAATATTCAAACGGGAATCGTGGCTGATTCCTGTAAAGAGCTCGCGAATCTTGATTAAAATTATATGTAGCGTGGCGCGAATTCTTTTCGTAAAAGAAACCAGCACCAGTTAATGAGGTAAGAAGGCTTGAGAATGATGGCATATTATTATTTATCTTTTCTTCTAGACTGATATTTTTCTAAAAATATAGGGGCAAAAAGCCCCTATATTGATTAGTATTAAATAATTCATTAACCGAATGTTGTACCACCGGCAGGACTTGCGATGTTCGGATATGGATTTCCGCCAACAGTTGTACCATTGTTTGTGTTTGGACCAGAAACGTTTGTAGCGTTATCGTAGCGAATTGTTAATGTCACTGTCTGTGGATCGCCGCTGGCATAATCACCCTCGCCATATTGTGCACCTGTAATCCAGCAACCTTCAAGTACCCACGATTCAAGTTGTTCATTATCAGTACCATCAAGTGAATGAATTTCCATTGCAAATTTATAGTTGATACCTGCGACTGCGCTAGTCTGCTCAAAATGGTTCATTTGTTTCTGAACCTGCGCTCCAACAGTTGATATTACTGCATTGGTAATATCATCTCGTAATACAACTTCCACTGTTTCAAAGGAATGCTTACCTTGAATCCATGCAACAGAATTGTAGGAATCAAGTTTTACCTCTTCATAATTGACTTTCGGTCTTGTGCATGTGACCACATTTTGCGTCATTTCGCGCAAGCCGTTATTCTCACCGAAATTCTGCCAGACAATTCTGAAACGATATTTCTGCTTCGGGTGTAATATACCAAGCTTGTTCCCATCAAGCGGAACACCGAATTTGGATAAAGTTGCCATTTATTTCTCCTGCTTTTAGCTAATACTATTTATCAATTTCGTGAAAATTTTTTATCGCCGATATTCCGTTGAAATTATTAATTGTATATGCCTCTCCAGCATCGACAATACATTCATATGGAAAAATTCCATAGCCATTAGATCCCCATGTTGGCCCGAGAGAATTGGCTATAATAAATGATCCATTATTTAGATTATCATCGTACCCGATTATTGTTGAGGCATGACCTCGTAAATAAGTATTATCAAATCTGTTGAGTGGTTTATATATTTGTTCCGTGATCGGACCTTTTATTTTCCAAAATAATTGTCCAGCTAGAAATCCGATTATAACTGGTTTCCCATTTGCTAATTGTTCCTTAATGTTTTGTATGTTGATTGGCACAGTTTCGTAATCGATAAGTTTTCTGTGAATGGCAGCATCTATGGCAGCCGTTGATGGCATAATATTTTCAGATCTGTATCTGTATGGCCAAAGATTTTCTGGAGGTACGCCATATTGTTGTAGTGCGGAAAGAGTATCTTTAAGACTCGCACCATGACAATCGAGCCTACCAGCAAGCTTTCTGGTCATGTAATATACAAATAACCGAGACAGAAATTCATGCTTTCCTGCTCTCGCCAATATAATTTCAATTGCGAGTATAGAAGCACATGCAGTACAAGAACTTATATTTCCTTGTGTATGTATTAATTGTACGTGCTCGTGTAAATCAACCGATGCAGGTAATGAGTGCATATCTTATTTATACAGACAAAAAAATACCCCCCTAGTGGGAGGTATTTTGAACAGATTTAAATTAAGCTGTTAAGCTAGAACCAGTATTCTTGATACGAATTGGAATATAAATAAATTCAATTGCCTTAACTGGCTGAATTGCAATATCAATCCAAAGTTCGTTTCTGTCGATTCGAGCCGGTGTATTATTGCTCAAATCACAAACAACCAAGAAATCATATAAACCGCGTAGTGTGATAAGTTCGGATAAGAAACGATCAAACGCATCTTTAACTGCCTTACGTGTTGTTGTATCATTTGGCTCAAACAAGAATGGTTGAGAAAGATTGTTCAACTGATAACGCAAATAATTTTCTAAACGAACTACATTAATACGGTCTGTGGCACTTGCATAAGACTGGCGTGTTTTTTGACCAAATACAACAATACCACCTGTGGGCATAGTACGGATCGGATTAATACCATTCTGATACAATATGTCACGTTGACCTTCATTTAACTTGGTAGGAATATATTGTCCGCTGGCATTAACATAACCAACCGATGCTGCATTGTTGACAACGCCGCGTTGTAGACCAGCAGGTGCAAACCATGGATATGAAACCTGGTCATTATATGCAATTGTACGAAGTGCCATATGCGATGGAGGAACAACAACATCAGTTCCATCAACATTGGTACTTAAACCACTTGGATACCATGCAGCAAAATATTTGCTTGCAGATACAAGTCCGTCGGTCCCGTTATCGTATGCTAGATTTGCATTGGTTGACCAACTCTGTAGTGCTGTACCTGTCGGGCTTAATGTAAACGGCGTATCACCGACAACGAATGCAGTTTGTTTGCGATCTTCATTTAAGATAAGCATTTCATCGATTGCTTCAACAAATCCTGGTGCTGCAATTAAATTAAAATACATATCTTCTGCACGAATTTCGTCATTAGATGTGATCAATGATTGGATTGCACGAACAATGGTAATCTGTTGAGCTGCTGCACCCATATAAGGTACTCCACCCGGATTATTACCAGATGTTGTAACCCAACGACCTGTTGATCCATTGTTTGTATTATCTCCAGATGCAGTTACGTTATTATAAACATATGGAGATTCCCATACCTTGACATTATTTGTTGAGAAACGACTATTCCATAATAGGAATCCCTTTGGATACAATGCTGCTGACGGTGCGTCTGGATCTAAGTCCGGATGATCTCCACCACCATTGTTTGCACCAGTACCAATTGTGCCGCCGAGTTTAAATCCCGGATTTGGACGAGCATCTTCAAAGATAATACCATTTGGTGTAGTTTGATCAGTATTATTTACTAATACCCATGCTGTGCCATTCCACCGCTTAATAACTGGATATGGTGTAAGATCTGTATCAACCCATATATCGCCCGCTATTAGTGTCGGTGCTGGCACATTATCTCTTGGGTCGGCAGTCTGTGCATATAATGTTGGATTACCTGTTGTGCCAGGTAATGTGAAACCAGGTAATGTACAATTCATCCAGTGATTAGCACCATCGTTGACAAGAATGTCAACGGTGGATTTACCTGTACTATCAAGTCCAAGTAATGCATTAAACCAAAGTTGACCATTTGTTGGACCTTGAGTCGGCACTGTAGGGGAACCAACAATTGTGGTCATCGCTGCCCATGGGCCAGTTGCACCCGATGATAATTTAAATTCTAAGCTGTTTGCAGAGCCGAATGGAACAGGTTGAGCATAAATCTGACCTGCAGAAAGTGTAGCACCTGTGCTATAATAGGTATTGGCTGCTGTATCATCTGTTAAAATTGGAGTCTCAACTTGAACAAATTGTGCAAGTGTAGCATCCATTCTACGTAATACAAGGTTTGCACCCTGTGCTGGAGATGTTGTCTTAACCCAATACTGGGCTGTAGTTGCAACATTTGTTAGATCAGGCCATACAGATTGTACTATAATACTGGATGCACCTAAAGCACCAGTTAATTGAGCCCAGACACCAGCTGCTTTAACCCAGTACGAAAGAATGCCTGATGCAGTCTGGAAAACAACAGCGTGATTACCATTTATACCATCGCCGGGAACTGGTACATTTGATGTACCAGTTGCAAAATTATATTTGAAATCAATTGTTACAGGTGTCCATACTTCATTGGGAAACGTTCCTGCCCGTACAAATAATCCGTATGCGGTGCCGGTTGAAGACTCGTCAAGCCAATATGTTCCGACTGCTGCTGGACTTGTTGGTTGAACTGGTGTTGCTTCAAGTTGTGCTGTATCAATATCGGCACGGATAACGCGAGCTAAATTAGAAATACCGAGATAAGAATATGCTGCCAAAAGACCATATTCGTTTAACGGATATCCATTTATTGAAGTTCCACTAACACTATAGAAAACTGGGTCACCAAAAGTTTGAACAAGATCACGTTGAGAAGTAATCGAATATACTGTGCCTGCGGTTGCTTTGGTTGTACCAACAGCAACTGTCGTGCCAGTCGGATCCATCTTGTCTTGTTGTGTAGCGATAAAAATTAGAGGTACTGTTCCTGGACCGGCGCCGACATTGATCGATTGATCAATAACCGAGATACTTACGCCTGGTGATACTAATGTTGCCATTGTTGATAAACTCCTATGAAGGTTTTGCTTCTGTTATGAGTATTTATCAACTTTAGTATTAAAGACGCTGCAAACGAAACTTCAATAAATTATAGTAGTCTGGATACTATTTCACTAACCTGCGCCTGGAGAATATCAACAGTATCATCGTTATTTAGTTCATAATTAAATTTTGAACCAATCCACGCCCATTCACTAAAATGTGCATCAGAATAAGTCTTAGTCATGATTTCTTTAGCAATGGAGTTACCCTTATTTGCCATTAAAGCAGTTTCATACCACACCGGGCTCGGACCACGATTTACCCTAATCATAATTCCGCCCTGATCTTGAATAAATTTAATCTCGTTAGGAAATCTTACATCACTGATAACAACATGCTGATCGGGATTTTTACGAATTCGATTCTCTAATGTTAGAAACCAAATTCCTTCGTTGAAATGATTACGTAAAGAATCAGTGCCCACCAATTGCAAAGCAAGCCGTGGACTAAAGCCCGGAATATTCAGTTTTGCTTCCCACCACGGATCAACTATTTCTCTCCATTCGCGTGATTCTGTTGTGTCTCCCTCGAGCATATCTCGTGGCCAATCAAATATCATTGCACAAGCATCTTTAAGGCTTGCTGCGAAACTATCTTGTCTAAATTTGTATTGTTCTGTTAGATATGTGGCTACCGTACCTTTGCCACTATTAATAAAACCGCTCACTCCAACTATCATAAAAAGCCCTTAAACTAAGTTTTATGTAGTTATACAAAAACTTATTTGATGGCTAATGATTTTGTTAGAAACTAATTGCATGACCCGATGGCGGCTTTAATCCCCGATAATATTATCCGATTATAAATCCATATCCATCTGAAGAAGCAACCATATTGAGTAACTCTTTCTCGAGTTTATCAATTTCGGCCTGAGCTTCTTGTTTTATGGTAGCACCATTGAGCATAACATTTCCATTGGGGCCGGGAAATCCAGAAGGAAATTTATCACGTGCTTCACCGAGGGCATATTTTGCTTTGGCCGTAGAATAAGAACGCAACCAGGGACCTGTATAAGGATCTCTAATAATGTCATCATCTGATTTTCTGATATAGACTCTAACTGAAACTGATTCATCGGCTGTAGGACGACGAATAATTGTTAGCTTATGCGAATTGACATCCCACGTGAAGTTAAGTTGACTTGCGAAAACTCTTTCAGCGGTTTCTAGATATTCATTGTACATGTCCCAGGTTGCCAGGCCACCTGATCTATTTGGTTGTAACAAATAGATGTTATAGAATGCAGCATCAACCGGGTCAAAGTTGATACCACCATTGGTATATGCACCGATACCACGGCGGTATAGACGTCGAACTTCTTGCACTTCCTCTGGCAGAGTATACTCAGTTACATCTCGTGTGATGTGTAAGAAAATATCCTTCTCAAGTAAGGCACCGTCCGATTGCTGACGCAATTTTTCAATCCCTATCTCTATTGCAAGATCAATATGTTCGACATCGAGTTCAACATCAACCATTTGCGAACCGAGCATAAGCTCGATTTGCTTTTTCAACATAACCTTAGGTGTAATCTGTGCGGACATAACGTATCATCTCTCCAGTGATACATTATTTATCAATATCCGAGTGTTGCCTTCTTCATCACAAATGCGTCATCGAGTGCATTATGAATATCATAATCAAACTTAAGAACAAGCGCCTTTTCGATATCAGCTGGTACCCGAATCGGGAAAGTTATACCTTTTTCTAAATTAGCAGGCCATAGCGGTTGTAATAATTTATTTAAATGAGGAATATCCCAGCCAGGTGCATCGGATGCAATCATACATGGCACATTACGGGATTCTATCCAATTACCTAATTTAAGAGCACAATCATAAGAAGTCATTCTATGCTCGCCACCTTTAAGGAAAGGTAGAACAAACGATTTAACAAACTCCGAACAATCCTTTAATTCATAAGTGTCAATTAATTCTGCATAGAAATAATTCTCATCTTCATCAACCAGTGCAATGCTGATAAGTTTGTTGCCTGGTATAAGATCGGTAAATTCAGTATCTAAAAATAATCTCATTCTTTCCAATTCCAATATCCGCCTGGCTCGGGCCAAGTTACTGTGATATGTTTTGCATAATTATCACACATAACTATATATGTATGCATCATCTTTTCTTGTCTCCAGTTAGCACTTAACCAATCTGTAAGTAATTGGCCTTTAACAGTCTTATTCTTTATAATTTCATATATCTTACCGGAACACAGAATATGCCCCCAGGTATCATTGGATAGAGAATTAACGGCTTTTACCCTATAATCCGGAACAAAATAATAATATCCACCGTGGTCACTTTGAATAATTTGAGATGCACATAGATGATTATATGTATCTTCTTCAGTCATTTATCTATCCTTAAGATAATGTGGTGTTCGTTAAGTTTGCCAGTGCAAGGAATATCCACTGTGCTTAAATCCTTTAAAAAGGTGCGAAGTTTAACCTTACTCGCCTTCTTAAACTCAACTAATGTCTCAGCGGGCTTACGTAGTGTTTTTTCTGCAGAATCAGCAGAAAAATCAAGTAAACTTGCACCTTTAACTGACAGGCCACGCTCGTCCATGGCCTTATATTGTGCAAGTTTGCGTGTTCTGGTATTATATACCCATACTTCTTTAGCACCGATTATATGTGTCGGGTTTAAACTTACAATACCGAGTGAGGTGTCTTCTTTCTTATATTTTAATTTAGATATCAGTTTTTCTGTGGATACGGGTTTTTTCTTGCGAGGTGCACGCTGTACCTTAGCAGCCTCTTGCATCATCTCACATGCCTTTGATAAATTTCTGTGAAATAAATCAAACTTCTTTAATTCAGCCTTTGTGAAATTGGAATATCCTTCGGCAAGCTCTTTGTTCTTGCCATCTAATACCTCGGCAATCTCGTCCATCCTCTTCGCGAAGATATTTTGCACATATTTCATATGTGGAGCTTTCAAATCATATGACTTGAATAAACCCACAAAATCCTCAACTGTCTTAACATTCTGTGTCTTGTCGGCAGTAAATTCGTCTATCCACCCTTCCACTTCCCCCGCAACCTCATACGCCCTTTCACGGAGGCGGTCCTGTATTGATATGATTGTAGAAGACCCGGAAGCATCAGTTTGAACTTTTTCATTATACGCCGCCTCTTTCGCTGCTGTAGCAAGTTTTGCTTCTTCTTCATTGATTTCTCTTTCTAATGCCGGTATCAGTCCCTTCATAATATCATCGGGAACATCGCCGCCGTGATTTAAGATGTACATATATTTACCGACCGTAGTAAATCTATTTTCATCCAAATCCTTGGCACGATCAAATAGCTCATGATTAGAATTTAAGGTTTTTAGATATTTTAATACTTCGCGTTTTAATTCAGATGAGGTGAGTTCATAATGAGCATAGAGCATTGCTACCTGAAAATTGCTCTTGAAGTTTTTGTTAGTTTTAACTGTATATGCAAAATTAGGTTTAGGCCAACTTACATGCACACCAGACGATTTCTTTCCAGCCATATATTATCCTTGTGACTAAAGCTATTTTAGCCGAAACTATGATAGAATTGCAACTAATCTTGATTAACCGTTCAATGAATACCCACTGGGTATTTTGAAAAGTAAGTTTCTTACTCGTCAGACTTGGATTTTTTATGTTTCTCTTTGCGAGAATACTTCTTGCTGGTATGTGCACCAGCCCCGGATGTTTTAGAATGCTTGGCCACATAATTGCGCGGAGGTGGCGATACGACAACCTTTTTCTTGTCAGTTTTTGTTTCAAATATTTCAAAAAGTCTCATGCCTGCTCCAATAAAAATGAAGGAACTGGTAGCGAATCAGTTCCTTCATCGACGCCTGTTGGCGTAACACACTAATGGTCCTAAGGGTGTCAATTATTATTTATCAAAAATAGATTAAGATTGGAGAATTCCTTTAAACTTTAAATATCCATCCAATAATCCCTGAATGTTCTTTGCACCCTCAGGATTCATACTGTGAACGGTATATCTAAAATGTGTAGGCATACTTCCCGAATTCATGTCAAAGTTGATTAAGAATTTAGCAAAGTCATATCCAGACTTTTCTTCTTTTGCATTCTTTACAACAATAATGCCAGTTTCAGTGGTATCGTATTCTTCATACCCCAAATCATGATCAAAACTAACTACATCCGGAAAACCATGATCCCAGACCCAGTTCAAGGCTTCTTTATAGGAGCGAACAATCTCCCATGTAGCTCCCCAACTACCAACACCGCCGATGAGGGTCCAGGTTACATCTGCGGGCATCCGTTCATCATCAAGAAATAGGTATTTCATAATATTTGTGATCTCTGGTAACTACTCGATTAAACTTCTTTTTCACGAATTCATCTTCGGATAGTCTTCTGCTCTCTTCTAAATCCCACGCGCCATAAGCAACTGTTGGAAAATAGAGTCCAGCAAAATCGCTGGTCTGGTGTTGATCTGTATTACCACAACTGCTAAACCCTAACTTATCAGTGATATACCATATTGCAGGCCAACCGTTGTGTCTCTTATCCTCACAACCGCAGATCTCGCCTTTTCCCAGAAAGATGTATCTTACTGTACAATGTTTTGCAAGAGAAAATAGAGATTTAAGGTTTTCTTCTCTCATCCTCTCTAATTCATCGGCGTAAGGTTCGGCTACAAATTTCTTAAGAGGGTCTGTCTTACATCTCTCAAGTAAACCAATGAGGTAATTAAATCTATCAAGAACTAACTACATATAAACATATTAGCAATAATATATTAGTTAATCAACCTACGACTCCGTAAAAAAGCGGTAATGGATTTCTCCATTACCGCTCAATGTGTACTCAGGTTCCCCTCCTAAGTTCCCCATCCTGTATCAAGGATCCTCCGCAGTTACATTCCCTTTAGTAGAAGAAAGTGCTGCCCCGCCCATCATAGACGCATGTATGCCGTTAACAGCATTTTGCACAAAAGGCGCTACTTACTGGCTACAGGTGCTCATCCGGTGCTACTACACCACACATTAAATCACTTCAAAATTCCCATTGTATAATATGCTTCACACTGAATCTGGGCCAATGTTTCAACTTTCTCTTCGTACGATATATCGCTCGGTTTTTCTTTCTTGCCATATATCTTAGATAGAGTATTATTGAAATTATGAATCAGATCGTATAAATTACCTTGTGCTATTTTAGTGTAAGACTTTGATTGTTTTTTGATATAATCTTGCACACAAGTGGAAATCTTCTCTTCTTTATCTAAAATTCCCGATAATATCAATATCTCTAACGTATATTCTTTTTCATAAGACTGATTTATCTGAAGCGGTGTTACCACTTTTGCTTCAGATAAAACATCACTTCCCTTTGCGAACAAAGTTGATGAAGAAAATAGTAAGAGAGAAAGTATTATTTTTCTCATTATTATAAAGGAGGGGTAGATGACCCTTCCTTTAACTTACTTGACTTCGACGTCTGTGCCGGGGAGCACAATCTTCAGTTTTGCCTTCTTCTGTCGAGCATGTTTCTCAACCAGCTCTTGCGCTGCATCGAATGTTACGTCAGCAAGCACAATCTCACCACCATTGACACGAACTACATCATATAATTCGTCCTCAATTTCAGTCTTTGCTGGAGCCACAGGAGTGGCCGGTTTGGTATAGCTGCGATCAACGATTGACGAAAATGCGTTCTTTGGATCACCGACTACCTCAGCAACAACCTCATACTTGCAGCAACGGCCTTTTGCACCATTGTAGTCATTAGGGATGCTCACAACATCAGCAGGATTGATCTTCAGAATCATTACCGGTTGATCATTGCTACCGAAACTACCGAGGTAGCTTTCACTGCAAAAATGCAGACCAGTAGAACAATGAGAGTCGGGATTATCATCAACCGCATTACGAGACATTTCGACTACTTTACCAACAGCATTGCTGATAGTGCCGGAGTGAATATCAAGATAATCTTCGCGCACACGCTTGTATGCAAGGAAAAAACCATCTTCAGTAATCGGCAGGTTGTTCTTTTCCAAGAAACCATACACCTGATCCACAGAACGCTTTGACGGATTCTGCATCAGATTTTCCATAAAATGCACCATCGGTTCAATTGGCAAACCTTCCTGATACATCTCAATCATACGTGTCGACAATGCATTATGGAAAGGTTGTCCCTTCCAGGAGACTTTTCCGTTGTTGATTGCTACGTATCCTTTGCCAAAATTAACGATAGCCTTAACTGGCTCGACTAGATTGCGTAATGCATCCCAGTCTTGCGCCTTTAAAGCATCAACAATCTTGCCATAACTAATGTGTGTATTCTTGCTAATCGTATGACTCTTTCCATCGATTACCAAAATAATATTTTTGCCTTGCAGCAAATAAGGAATTGCTTTTGACATTTTAGTCCTTTATGTGTTTATATGTTAAGTTTATACTATCTCTATTACGGTGTCAACCGTAATAATCCGTTAGATTTTCTCCTGATTATCAACCATTTTGATATAATCTACTACTTCTAATTCAGGTGCCGAATTTAAATATTTTAGAAGTGGGTACTTCTGATAAAGATCGTTCTTTGCATTCTCGATTTTCTTCTTAACCTTGTCGACATGCAGAGAATTACCATATTTAGTACACAAATCAACAAGTTGAGATGCATCACCGGATAAACGCTTAATATTCCCGTATTCTTTCATAAATTTAGCATAGGCCGAATCAGGACCAACTAAACGTGCAACTGTCTGGTTGGAATATATCTTAGTGTAATAACCATCAAGCATTTCCTTGGCAACCATAGATGCAATGTGAAAATCGGTAATCTTTGTAGTCTCTTCTTTAAGTTTAGTTTCAATCCAAAACCAATTCGGCAAATCTTTGATATCATCAATACGATTCTTTCGAACACCCATAATTCGGATATCCGAGATATCAGAAACACCACACTTATCCATCAATGCCTTGAGTGGGTAAATGTCAAAATGTGCACCTTCGTGGGTAATTGGTTGAAAATTATTTAAACAAACGTAATAATAAGTATCATTATCATCAAGATCATGTTCATATGGTACCCAGGTATAAGAATCTTCAAATCCCGGCTTGCAATCAGACCTCAATGCAATCTGCATGATACCTTGACTAGACAGTTTCTCGCGCCTTACAATTGGCTTCTTTTGCAATTCACTGGCCTTTAATACCCTTGGTGGGTTGTGCAATTCCTTAAGGAAGGCTTCGTACTCTACCTGGCGTTTCGCGACATCGGGATCAGTATGTGATATACAAAAGACAGATACAGAATCGTTGCCGTAATTTGTGTAATGGTATCGAGTTCGCGAAACGCAACCCGTTTTAAGATCATTCAATATGATAACAACATTCTTTTCCACTGGAATAGATGTTCCTTCGACATAGGTCTTGAGGGTATGAATATAAGTGCTATATCTACCAGCCTTGCCACGATAGCAACCATGGCTAAAAGTCATACCATCGATGCTCAATCCGCGAGATTTCATTTCTGCGTCAGTAAAATTAAAAATCTTCTTCCCATAATGAACAGTAGGATCGTATAATTCAAACTTAGAATCGGCAACATATTTCGGCACCGCTGATGCATACAACCGAGTGCGTGCCTCAGTATATAGATATTCCGCACGTTCCCATTTGTCCACAATAGCATCCGCTCTTTTTGCAAGATGGCTTGCAAGATTAGCATTAATTGCTTCAAGTTTTTTCTTAATATTATTAACGGTCAACGGAACAATGCTGAGTTCTTCACGAGAAGCTGCAAAATCAAGCTCGCCGATGTTGAATTCAATAATTAATCCACATTCCAGCAATGATGCCAACTTACCAAAATGCTTTTCTGGTTCAGAGATCTTATCGAGCGAATAAGCAATATTTCCCATTACTGCGGTAGATTTTGAAGGATACTCGTATCTATCAGTACTGCCTGTTACGTGTACCCCAGGAACAATATCTTTTTCTTTATAGGTCGGAGTTTTGTGCTGAAAGTTAACACCAGTAATTGTTGGTTTATTTTTGAACCACATGAAAACATTTTCAGCTTCATGATGGAAACTGTTGTAATCAAAACGATCAGTAACACTGAATTTAACTTCAACACCATTACCTTCGTCAGTAAGTTCGGTGCTCATCTCAGCAATGCTGGGTACACCCATCTCGCTAATAAATGCACTATAAATCCGTTTGGTACCGTCTTTAATAGCAATGACAGTGAAATTCTCAGTATAGCTAAATGGAGATTTAGAACCAAGGCCAAGAGCACCAATAAAATCATTGGAATCAGTCTTGGTAGATTCGAAATACGTTGTGTAGATATTGGTAACTTGATCACCAGTCAAACCGGTACCGAAATCTTTTACTGCAAACCAAGGTTCGAGCATGCAGGGGAGATGCACCTCAAACGGAATATCTGCCTTGCCAGCTGCAACATGACTATCTACTGCATTACATGATAATTCGCGAATGATGGCACGAATCTTGTTGGAATAGAGGCCATCAGACAAGATCTTAAAAGCCTTGGCTGAATTACGAATACGGAATTCACCAGTAGTGATAACGTTGGATAAAGTAATCTCATTAACTTCTACATCTAACTTCATGTGTCTATGTTCTTTCTATGAGTAAACAAATGTCTATTATGCTATAGCATTCTTAATCTGTCAACTGCTCAGATTTTTGATAAATAGTCCATATGCGGAAATCACTCTGCATTGTTATAATGGAGATGCCCAAAATGGGAAGACCTATACAAAAGAAGTGGTTCGGATTACCGATCACAGCTGGTAGCCGCCATATTGTAGTAAACGGTATTAAGTTTGCTGACGGTACTACCGCATCCAATGGTTATATTGTTAGACAAGTCGGTCATACCGCATATATTGTGCAAGATGCTGCTAAGGCTCATGCTGCCGAAATTTGCTTTATGGTAAATGCAACATCAACTGGTGCCTTATTACCGGGACAATGTTATATTCTTGCAACACCGTTTGGTGGTTCAGCACTACCTTGCGAAAAGATTCAACAATTCCGCCTTAGTGTTTACAATAATGGTACTACTACAAATATTTCAAACTATGCGTGGTCAACTTTACCAGCGGTAATGGTTGGACAAGCCGACCTATTGGTACTTTCACCACCTGTCAACACAGTATTGCCGCTTATTTCTGGTACTGCGCAGGTCGGTCAGACATTGTCGACCACCACAGGTACATGGACCGGTACCACACCAATCACTTACACTTATCAGTGGAAGCGTGCTGGTGTACCAATCACCGGTGCATATGCAAGTACATATATTGCCGTTACTGCCGACATTGGCAGTGCTCTTACCGTTACTGTTACTGCAACCAGTGCAGATGGAAGCGCCTCTGCAACATCATTGCCGACCGCGGCTGTTATTGCCTAATCAATACCTGGCAAAACAAAAAGGGCTCCTTGGAGCCCTTTTTTAATGAATATTTTTTTAAAAATTATCTATTAAGAATAAGAAAGACGATATATGCTGGCCAACTAAACAATAATGTTAAAAATAACCAGCCTGTCTTTTTCCAGCCAGACACTTTAGATGATCGAATAACTGAGACAATTGGAAAAAGCAAAATCAATAAAAGAAAAGTTGTTAAGAAAAAGAAATAAAGAATAATACCCATTTTGCCACCTTTTAATATTTGGTATCCCCGGCAGGAATCGAACCTGCGACCTATCCCTTAGGAGGGGATAGCTCTATCCACTGAGCTACAGGGACACAATTTATTTCTCTTCTGCCCTTTCAAGGCGATCATAATAATCAGGAAATTCACTTAAATGATCAAGTGCAATTTCCCGAGCTACTGCAATATCTGCTGTATGTTCTTGTTCAACCTTGATGCCTTTTGAAAGTTGTGTAATCAAATCCTTGTAAGAGATTTTGTGCTTGCGCATAATTTCATCAAACTTTGGTGTAGGTTTACCAATTAAATCAATTTCATCGAGTTTCATATATATTATCCTATGGAAGATTAATGTTGACTACGTTTAATCTTCCAAATACTTATTTATAGTAACATACCTTGGGTATGTTGTCAAACTTTAGCTAATTCTTGCCTTAGTCCGTTATACCCTGTTGGAATATGTGCACCATCAAGAAATATCTGCGGAACTGAGCGTACTTTATTACCGAGCCGACCCTCTAATGCTCGCAGATTTGCAGTGTCGTCGATATCAATATACTCATACTGAATAGAATTCGATTCACACAACTGAACAGCCTGTTTACAATAGGTGCACCATTCGGCACCATAAATTTCAATCTTCATAGAATTTATCTCCTTGACTAATACTTATCACACTAATCAATGAATGACATAAATTCTAGCCTTCCGTCTGGATATTCAAAGAGACCAAGCATCGACGAATTCTGATTATTCTTTTTATGTTTTGGATATTCTGAAATCTTAACTACTAATACATTCTTTCTATACGTTTCTGTTATTTTAACAACTGAACCTTTATATCCTTCAAATTGTATTTTACTACCTTCTTTGTAATATGATGCCATAATTCTTATTTTTATCTGGTACCCCTACTAAGAATCGAACTTAGAACGCCTGCTTCGGAAACATGCATGATATCCATTTCACTATAGGGGCTTGTTGTGGTGCTGATACACGGAATCAAACCGCGGTCCAAACGTTACGAGGGTTTTGTTCTATCACTAAACTATATCAGCATCTATTATTTATTCTTTTGACTTGCTGCAATCATTTTTGCAGCAATCTCATTCGCAATATCGTCAACAGTGCGACCATTGCGTTTTTTTAATTCAATTATTTGATCTTTAATCCATTGTGGGAAATGTGGACCGTTCAGGTTCTCAATCTGTTCGTTGGTATAAGACTGAATATTATCCAATACTTCTTGCACAGCAGGTTTTTTCTTCATTTTTTGGAAGAATTTATCGGGATTAAGGTAACTTCTCATTAATATCTTATCCTGCTCTTATCATATTCGAAGCAGTATACATTTCCAGTACTATATTGATTATTGTATACGGTTGTACAGAAGAGGTCAGAATCTTCATATACATAGAAACGATCTTTGTAGATGAAGATTATCATCAAAAAATCAAGTTTCATTACTTGAACGCATCTGCGATAATCTTCATATTTGTGGTCTACAGTAAAACATAATTTACCATTGATTGGGTATATGCTCTTCTTTACCTTTACATCCACAAGAAAATTACCTTTTTCCGGGTTCTTATTCCACACAGCAAAGTCAGGTAATACAACTTTACCCTCAGTGCCCTCAAGACGGGGACCGCTGCTTTTTTCGTGCTTTTGATATCTCATATCCTGCACAAGGCTATTGTTAGACATTAGCCAGGGGTATACAGCATCTTCACCAGCTGTACCTATTGCAAGATTTTCGTCAAATACTTTGTCTTGCTCGTTCTGCATAAAGTTCATTCAACCGAGTGTGATGAGAAATATTAGATGGATCGGATCTCATCTCTGGCCCTCATTAGCACAATACCGAGCAAGTTCTGGCCGCGCCATTTGGATTGGTCGAGCGCATCAGGATTATCTTCCGATAAGCCAATTCCCCATATGGTGTCATACGGGCTGGCTTCAACAATAATCTTATCATCGGTATTTAGTAAAGTCCCTAATATGGCTGGATTCTGTGTGAACTTAGAAATTAATCCGTCAACCATGATATCTTGACACTTTTCGAGCCACACATTTTGATCAAAGTTTCTCACTTGCCTTCCTAAGAACTTTTGTTTTCTAGGATCTTTCTGTTCCATTATAAGTTCGGCAACTTCTGTATCATTAAACATAAGAGCCTTCATATGCATCATGTATTGTTCGCTACAGTTGTATTGAACACCATTGTGAGTAAATTTACTTTTATACCAATTAGAAAAAGGGCTTGCATTAGCCCAGAAGAATATAAAATTGTGTGTCATATTTAGTTGGTCCGGCGTAGAGGAATCGAACCCCTATCAACTCTTTAGAAGAGAGTTGTATTCTCCATTATACGAACGCCAGTTTGTTTTGGTGCATCTGGAAAGGATCGAACTTTCTACTTCTTCCATGTCAAGGAAGCTATCTAACCAATGATATACAGATGCTATTTTATTCTATTTACCCGATATTTATCTTTGATAAACTGATGAAAGAAACTGCCCTTAGATGGTGATCTGGTCCACCGTTCGAACATTGTACGAGTAATTCCCGGTATTGAGAATGATTTACCGTTCGATAATCTCATTGTTAATACCTTGTTGGGTCTATTATGTGTAAGGTCAGAAATCCATGCGGATTCGACTTGTTTTTCAATCAAGAATTCTGATAATCTCATCCATTATTTATCTCAAAGATTCTTGGCTTGATTGGTTAATTCGTCAACCTTGCCCTTTAGCACAATTAACTCATCTCTTAATTCGGTTGCATGTTCCAGCATGATCTTCGTAATTGCAACAGTTGCAGCGACTGGAGAAAGCGTCTGATGATACACGTCGCATTCTAATTGCAACATTCTTAGACTATTTCTACGTTCAATCGGTGCTTTAAGGATTTCTCTTTCAATAACTTCTTTGCGCTTTCTCTCAAATTCTTCTGGATGAATATTAAATAGGTTAGCCCATTCGTCAAAATCAAATTGTTCCATTTACTTAAATTTTCCTGCATTCCGTGGTAATTTTTCAAGATTTATACCATCGGGTCTGGGCCAGCGAATATTAACAAGATCATCAGACTTTAGCTCGCTTAGTATCTTTCTTTTTTCCGGAGGTAAACCCAAGATATATGCGCCTGGAGGAGGAACAAAATCCGTTGTGTATCTTGATATAAAAGCTTGATCGGTCATATCACCGATAAGGTCTTTGGGTCTATTTTTCTGTCGTATTGTCATAAAAACATTATACAATTCTTTTATGATTAGGTCAACTGCAGCAGAGGAGGATATTGAGTTTTTATTACTTGATCAGTTCCTCTGCCATCTTACCAATACCAAAGGTGTGGTTTTCGACTTACATTAGGCAAATTAACATCAATCAACTTGTCTTTACTTACCCCTACCACATTTCGTTCCCACATTCTACCTTGAGAACGTTGTGGTCGATTCATAAACATCCTGGTCCACCACGACGGTTCATTCTGAACCCAGTGAAATTTACTATCTGTATGACGCTTAATCTTAGGGTAAAATCCTGCTTTTTTAAGGTAATAAGACCGTGTCCCGGTCATTATTTCTCCAGTGTAATAATCTGCATATTCTGCATCATATTCCACACGGTAACGATCTTCATCCCATTTACCCCAAACAAGTCTGCTGGGGCGATCTTTGTATGTCCTAGACATATTATGCTCCTTTAGTTAAATCTAAAATTGCATAATTTTCTCCTTGTTGTAAATTTTGGTGGAAGCGGTGAGATTCGAACTCACGGGCCCCTTACGGGACCGACAGTTTTCAAGACTGTTGCAATAAACCATGCTCTGCCACGCTTCCGGTATTTGGTAGGAGGGGTGGGAATCGAACCCACGTTGCCCGCCTTATCTAGACGGTGCTTTACGAGTTTATAAGGCTCGCCCTTCGGCCAACATTAGCAACCCTCCCAATTATTCAGGAAGGTATTCGTATACTACGAATTGTTGCGTTTTGTTGCTTCATTACTTTATTTATCATTTCAATATTGCTTAGTGTGTAAGATTTTCACTTACCGTTTCCGTTCCCTTTATGCTATGGTGCTCTATTATATCAACATACGTTAAATAGAGAATCGGATATCGCACCAAGTGCATGGCCTAAGGGCTTCAATGCGCGGGCATGATCGACACTAAATTTGGAGCGGGATAGGAGAATCGAACTCCTGACTTGAGCTTGGAAGGATCTCGTTTTACCATTAAACTAATCCCGCATATCCTTATACTTCTTCATTCTTTCGAATTTTCTGTGCAGTACTTAACTCTTCAGCTTGACGAATTAGGAATCTACCGAGTAGATCAAGCTGCGCTGGTGTCATAAACATTTCTATAGTACCACTAACGTCTGCAAGTTCATGTAACCGTGCAATCTTTACATAAGCTGCTTCGGTGTATTTATCACTTTCGCGAACCGAAACTTCAATTGAAAAATCTTTACCGGTACTAATGCGAAACATTTCCATATGATTACTTTCTTCTATTTTATCTACCACAATAACAGCGCAAGGAGTCCACGTATTAGCAGCGTCGTCTATCGTGCTTACACTCCTACCCACGATAACACTTCGGCCCTGCTTTTTCCTCTGTTGGTGCCGGAGAAAGGAATCGAACCCTCGACCTTCTCATTACAAGTGAGCTGCTCTACCGACTGAGCTACTCCGGCTTATATTTATTGTTTACTATTTATATATCTATTATATGTGTTGTTGCTGTTTTGGTCAACTAAACCAGTATTACCTTATTTGGCAAACACCTTTTTTAGATGTGCGGACACTCTTAGTCATAGAGGGCCACAAATTTGGTGAAAAAACTGCATCTTTTGGCATAGGAAATACAAGTCCTGTGTCTTTTTGTACCTGAGCCAAACTGGTCATGAATGTGTCTAATTCTTTAGATGAACTCTCGTGTTTGAACTCAAATGCCATAACTTCGTTTGTCTTGATATCAACAATAATCTTGAAAAAGGCATGTGGTACAATAACTCTGTCTTTACCGATTGCGTTATCTTGTGTCAAGCTATAGATTGGTCCAACATAGACTAATAGGGTGTCATTTCTTGAAACAGCCCATGCACGAGTTTGATCCTCGAGCTTCTTCCATATACCGCGGTTAAATCCAGGTAATTGAGGAGCCATATTACTCAATATAAAACTCTCACGTTCAACGTCAACATCCCATGACATATCACCATCATTGGCTTGATGACCAATATCATATCCAGATTTCGCATAATCCTTTAACTCAGACCTACTGCCTTCTGGTAAACTACGGTCTGGGGCAAATGCATTAGATCGAGGAACGCACCCGACTGCATGTGCCGGAATAAGGACATACGAAACCCAATCTGGAACTTTAGCCTTATTATTGTGTTCCAATATGTAGGCTTTGCGGCAAATAATTGTTGTATCCTGTTTGGCACCAGTCGGCTGACCATACGGGGCCTGTTCGGCACACTGACTTACATCAAGCGGTGCGTCTTGTGTTTGAGAGAAGCAGCTGAAGCTAATTGCCAACAGGAATAAAATAGAGAATTTCTTAATCATAGAACATCCTTACGATAATAGGTATTTATGACAAAGTCTTGCTACTCAAAAGAAAAGCCTGCACCAGTGCAGGCTTTAAGTATGAGATTATAATCTATTAAAAATCATATCTCTGTACCATTACGGTCTTTAGAAGAATCGACAGAGGTGTCATTTCCTCACCACCGAGCACTGACTTAACAATGCTTGGGCTGAATCCAGACACAAGTGCAGTACCAGCCTCGTTGTATGTGACAGGGCTGTTACCAGCTCGTCCATTCAAGTTCCAATATACAACTTGTGGTAGTTCGTACCCTGCGGCCTCGTACTCACTTCTCATCATATTCATTGCACTCACTGATACAGCAGCACCTCCGTTCCAACGACCGTAACTGTTACCCACTGTTACACAGGTGTTAAATTCCATGTCCGATAGGATCAGAAGCTTTGTAGGCATATCTGCCTTAGCAACACTGTGCTTCTTAGCAGCACCAAGAATTAACTTGAATGCAGCCTGAAGATCGGTGCTACCCGACCAGTTGGATCGCTCCATCTGGTTGTAACGCTGCTGAAGATTGCCAGCGACCTTCAGCATTGCTGGCTGGCTAGAGAAGGTAATGAACTGATCCTTAAATACACCACCTGCGCGTTCGGAAACATACAGACCCAACGAGATAGCAACATCCAGTGCAGTTACGCTACCAGACACATTTACACCATCCATCGAACCAGAGACATCAACCAACGGCATGATGTTTTCATTGGAGCCTTCCAAATAGTTAGGCAATGCCTTCCACTGTTCATTAGCTACTGTAGCGTCACCGTTACGCATAGAACGAATCACATCGTAAGGAAAAGCAACCGACGCATTGATCTTAGCTTCACCGGATACCAGCTTTTCCTTGTATGCGGAGTAACCTACCGGGTCGTGCTTCAAGAATGCCTTCTGGTAACGACCAGCAGCAACCGACGGAACGTGAGGATACACAATCTTAGACCAATCCTGTGCACACATCTTCTGTTCAACAGTGTTGGACAGACCTACCAGTAACTTACGATACTGCTTAGGTGTTAGACGCATATAAGAACGGATCTTATTTGCTTCTGCACCCTGACGTGGCATCCACTTAGCACATAATCCATCCTTTGCATCGTTCAATGCAAAAGAAATCATACGCAAAGCTTCTCGTTCAATTGGTGTACCGAGTGCAATAATCACATCGTCCCAACGACCAAGTTCGGGCATCTTCACCAATACTCGTGCAGCCAAAGCAGGTTCGGTACGAACAAGATAGCCAAACAACTTACGGAAGGTTTCGCGCTCGCCGGCGCCACCACGTGCATCACGTGCCCATTCAAGGACACGAACTGCAACTTCAGAATCTTCGGCCAACGCACCTGCAAAAGTAGAGGTAATATCCTTGCCACGACTTGCGCCGGCCAAGAAAAATAGATCCACGTTCTTGTTCAGAGACGAGGCATTGGTAACTGCGCCGTTGGCAGTTGTTGCGGATGCGTTTACAGCTTCAAATAGTGTGCTCATTTTAATTTCTCCTTCAGAATTTATTTTAAGTTTGCTGTTAAAATTCTTTATTAGCAAGTATGTAGTTTATACAACTACGGTTTAGTTGTCAACTTATTACTACCGAATTTTCCATTCGTTTAAGCAACATGTCGATAACATCTTTTTCGTGTATGCGATCATATAAATCGGCAGGATATGTTTCGTAAAACAATCCATATAATACACCAGCGGTGGCTGCCACCGAATCACTATCTCCAGAATGGAGAATAGACAATTCGAGCATCTTATTAAAATCACCTTGGCAATTTTCAAATGCCCAAATTGCAATATTTAGGCAAGGTTCTGCTTGCCAACCACCATCACCGAATACTTCAGCAATGGGTTTACCTTCGTACATATTCAACTTCTCTTTCCTGAGAAGTTTATTTGCTACTTCCCATTGCTTAATAGCAGTGGGTATAATTTGAGGACCTTTGTGTGTGGCAAAGGAAATATTCTTGAGCAAATCACTGTTTTCTTCGAATAAGAACGGTAATGCTTTCATTACTGTTCCACAACCATTGCTATTATTAGCAACATGGTTTCCTGTCAAAAGTTTGTATAGCGAATGTAAACAAGTGTTTCCAGGTGCACGCACCTGCCACATCTTTATCTGATCCACCAATAACTGACTAGATCCCATAGGTGGCAATGAAGTTCCGTAATGCTGTGTTTTATCCCACATTAAGTAATGTTTGATAACAGTATCTGGACCACCCATGATCATTGCCTCAAGACCAAACATGGTCATCTGAGTATCATCAGTAATATGGATTACCTTATCAGATTTGATAAGATCTACTAATTCTTCTCTATCAGGATACGGTTCGAATTCAAAATCTTCTCCCATTGCATCACCGATAGCCTGTGCACGAAGTGCAATGCTAATCAATCTTGCTTGCTTTTCAGTATACACGTTAAATTACCATTTCTTTATTGCGTCTATATCGGTAACAATAGTACCGACCGTAGCCTTTAATACAAAGGCTACCTTATCTTCATCTGTCATTAATACTTTATACAGGTCACCCAAAGGATGATCATTTCTTACAAATTCTACGTTATCTATTCCCCATATAATTTGCATCGCATCACCACCGTATCTGGCTCCCTCAGGCCAAGGTACACTATAAAGATAGTCGCACCTAACAGCTATGTAGACTGCTTTCATAAATCAGAATCATTTTTATTGCCGGCTGCTCTACCATTGAACTACAAGGTGGGAATCGAACCCACGTCCGCCGGTTGGATTATTAATAATGCGGTAGCGATTCTTTAAAAAAAGGTACACCTTAGTGGATTCGGTCTTCACGACCCATATACTCATAAAGTGTAAAAATAATCAGATTAGGTTTTGATAAGTTTTTACTTTCCATATCAGAAAGGTTTTTAGCCAACCCCTTTCGGGACGGACTAAGGGTCATTATAATTTTAGATGCTGTACCTAATCTTTAGTGTCAAAATGTATTTTGCAATATTACTAATTATCTGTCAACCATTAAGTATGTGGTTTAATTAGTTAAAAATTACCAGTTGCAATCTTTGGATTGCCAGATTTGGCCAATTCGGCTTCGATATATTTCATTTCTTTCTGAATAAAATCTATTGCCCGTTTTACCAACCTCTTATAATCGGGTGATTGTGTTCTTTCGGGAAATATATCAGCGATACCATATTGGTCTAGTAGATGTTCGAAATATCGCATAATCTTTGGCCTGATTTGGTCTGGTGCAAATCTCTTGTATGCAATTCTTATGCTTCCAGAAAGTGTATGTAATAATTCTGCAAATCTTGCATTTATCTCTGCTGGTTGCGCTCGGTATTTCAGTGTACTGTATGGATCATCTTTTCTGTGTTCTTTTTTCTTAGGTGTAGCATATCTTTTACTTAGGCCAGCTGCAAAGTCGGATTTATAATCATCTAAGGCATGTCTAAGTTCATGTGTGATGGCTGTTTTAATTTTAGGATGATCAAGATAATCTGTGTTGAACACCATTGTGCTGGTATTACCGTCCCATATTGCCAACATGGTACCTGTTTCCGGATCCTTCATTACATCATCGGCTGATGATTGTCTGGCTCTCCTAAGAAATGGGCCACTGCCTTGTAATTCAATTCTTATATCTTCTAACACAGGTATAGATGTTTCGAAAATATCACCTATTTTACCTAAGAAAAATATCTCTTGTTCTTCATCATCGAAATCTAAATCCACATTTATGTAATCTTCTAGTTTAGCATAAATGGAAGAAGATAGAGAAATTAATGCTCTATCTTCTTCTGTGGTTTCAAATAATTCTTGTAATCGCATAGCATATCCTAAGATATGCTATTTATCAAGAAATAACTTCTGAGACTTCGGTAACAGAAGTATGATAGTAAACTGTATATTCTTCAGTCTTATCATCGAAGTGAGCCACAAATTTATTTGCAGCCATCTCACTAGAATCAGCCTCAACTATTCTTATAACATCTTTCTCTACGCCCTGAGAACTCATGTAGCGAGATCTTGTTACTACACCTGTTACTAAATATAGCATGTCAATCTCCGGATTTAAGTAAGAAATGGTTCGATATTGCTTTAAAGCTAAATTTTCCATCCATTCTCTTATATACCTTGCCCTCACGGATAGGATGAACAATACTCGGTCCTTCGGCATCACTCAATAAATTAGTAACATCTGTGATACCAAGTTCCTCAAGAGTGACATTATGAGCGAAGATGGGGACATGACCTACCATGGATGTATTTAATCCAAAATTGATTAATTCTTTCATAATTTCCACCCTTTTCTCGGGATCGAAATGGCATCCATTGTCAATGTCATAGATATCGAAAATAAATAGTTTTGCTTTTTCGAATCCTTCTTGGTTTCCCTGAATTCCCGGGCCCATGAGCTCACCCTGAATTGCAATATTCTTACCATACGCATGAAGAGCAGTTTGTAAACCACTATCAATATACATACGGATCAACATATTGTTACGATTCTCTTCAGTAAGATCGAGTTCCCAATTACGACTACAAACACCATCCTTACTATTATTGAAGAATCCAGTAAACGAGGTGCCGTTAAGTTTCATTGTAACTTCATATTTAGAACCTTTGTTCTTAATGAAGATATCTTTTCCTAAGTTTTGACAACGTTCCTGATCAGTCTTTTTGATACAGCTCGGGTAGTTACCACGAACATTACCTGCCAACTGAGATGGGATTGGTGGTTCATATTTTAGAACACCAAGAAAGTCTGTCACATCATTCCCGACAAAGAAAAATTCAGACAATTCTTGACCTTCGTCGTATGCTGAACCAATAAACTTCTCAATGAAGCTACTAACTGGCAATGCCAATCCTTGACTAATCTGCCCTCTTAATTTAATTGTTTTAATTCGAATACCTTCTTTGTCACCCATCTTCTTGTATGCACGAGAACGCAGGTGTTCTACCTGGGGCATAAGAGGAATAAGACTATCGATTTCGAAATAAACACAACGATCGCCGATTTTAAATTCGTCTTTCTTAACAACTAATTTCCAGTCATCGACTGTTGCCACCATAATGGCATCTGCATCCTCTATGGGCTCAATGTTTTTAATTATTCTAATTGATGCTAATTTTCTCATTTATTCTTTCCTTATAGGCTGACACTGAATCTTTACCACCGATGCACCAAACTCGCTCACTGTTAGACTTTCAGCTGCTAATCCAGCACTTTCGCATTTATGCGTTTCATTGATAATTTCATCATTGGTTAATACTCTGGTAAAAACTTCTTGTTCTTTTACTGGTGCCGACGCACATTGGTTTGCAGATGTATTCTCATCGGGCGTAACCTCCGACTTCTTTCCGCATGCAACTAACATAATTGCGGAAAAGATAATAATAACAACTTTTTTCATTTTAATCCCCACTTTAGTCTAAAAAATGTTTCATCTTCCAGATTATTAAATTCAATAATAATCCCACAGTCTGGATCTATCGAAGTGCTCAATTTACTTAGACGATTATGAGTGAACCGATGTTTACAATTAAGATATTCATCAATAGCGTCTTTCCCAACGAACTTCGTTTCTTTCCATATTACTGGTTGTATTATAGTATTCCACACCCGATATTGAATAAATATCATTTTGGTGCTAATACTTTTGGCGACCATAAATGTGTATTCTTGTTCATAAATTCTACATCTTCTACAGACATTGAATTTTTACGACGATTATTGCATGGTTCGCATCCAGGCCTTAAATTTGCAACATCATTAAATCCGCCGAGACTCACAGGCACAATATGGTCACGCGTCATCATTACTAAAGACTTGCCAGTATGTGCATACAGTTCTAAAACAGGTGGTTTATTTGTATCTTTCGGGTGATGTTTAAGAATAAATCTGTCAGCCTCTACCCCGCAGTGCCAGCACCTAATTATTACATTATTTTCCCGACATGTCTTCCAGAGTGCAACACCACTTGGTGCAGAAATTTTTATCCCGTCGACGTTACGTTCGTTTCTCGATTCTGCCAGAACAGCAAAACCTTCATCGAGGTTTAACTCTTTATAGAATATTAACATTTAAATTTCCTTAGGCTCTTGTTTCTTATGATAGGGGTGATCGGGGTGATAGTCGGTCATATCTTTCACTAAATCGGAAAATCTAAGTTTAAATGCTAATGCACTATGTTCGTCTTCGAAACTGAATGTATACCACCAATTTGACATGGTATAATATTGTTCACTGTAACGCCAATGGTCCTTGTCGGTGCCATAATAAAATCGGTAAGATTTGTCAACTTGCTTCATAATCACAGTATCTGTAATATGTCGCTCAATCCATCTACGTATATCAATTCTTAATCCAGACGTGTCGTTGATACGGTCTGAGGGGATTGTAACCATATAGGGAAAAGACGGATTTGGCCATTTATAAAGATATCTATTAGCACTACTCGAATAGTATGCATCCTTAAATAGCCATGTTATTTCTGTTTCTGCGATATCTGTAATTAAACGGCCCATAAGTGTAGTATAAAAAAAGAAACCGCTTATTGCAAGCGGTTTTGCTGAATTAATGAAACTGCTGTATTAAAACAGTGATAGGTGACCAGTAATCTTGTCAATTACCGATGCATCATCTGGCCCGATACCAACCGCAGTCAAAGTCGGAACACCGTCAAATTCAGTTAATCCAGAATCTTTAATAAGAGCTACTGGCAGACCAGCTTTCTGTGCAGAGGTATAGATTGCCACCAAGTCCTCATCGCTGCTAACCTGAAGAGTTACCTTCTTAAAATTACCCATCACCCATTCTTTTACAAATGGGTTACTAAGTGGAATAATAAGATTATCGCCAGTAGAATCCATTTTAGCAAGACTGAATAATGCGCCCATACTTGCGTGCGCTGCCTGAGCGCAGTACTTTCCGTGACGCATTGATTGAAACTTTCTCATTACAATAACTTGTTTTGATGCCATAATTATTGATCTTCTCTCCAAAATTTACCACAATCCGGGCAACTAAAATTAATCCAGTAACAATTATCATTCGGATCCCAGTTACCGGTATTGCCTTTATATTCCTTTTTAACACCAGTATGGGCACATTCTACCTGCAAATCGTTTATCTGTTGGCGGATTACTTCTGCCTTTTTAACAAGGCGCCGATATCTGGTGTTAATGCTAATCATATTATACTTTCGAATCTTCGATACCTAATTGAGATGCTGCGTTATTGAAAATGCGATTATAGATACCTTTAAAGAATTTGGTGATAGTAGTTTGAATTATCTTGATAATATCACCGGTAATATTTTCAACTATGCTAAATGGCCATACAATCACCCAGGTGGTAATCTCGTTCAACATCCTGCGAGGACGAAGATATTCAAGTGCATACTTTTTCTGATCGACACTCTTATCTTTATACTGCTCAACAATCTTATCTGCATGACGCTTATAACGCCAGAAGCTCCAGATAAAACCAATAACAAGATAAATTGCGGCCGAAGTCAATAAAGTTGCAAGAGTAACACTAAAGAAGAAATATGCTACCGTAGCAGAAATCAACCCGATAAATACTGCCCATCCGTGTGCTTCGTTAGCCTCAGAGATGATGCCGAGCGCCAATAATCCAATAAGGCAGGGCCAATTAAGCATCCAACCTGCAAAAAATGCAAAAAATGCAAAAATAACAGTCATATTTTTCTTTCTTCAATTAAATTTATAGAATAGACTTATACAGTGCCCCGGTCGCAACAAATCCGCGTTTCCAGGTCCATTCATCGAGGACAAGCTGATTGAATATATCTTCTTCAACTTCAATGACTTCCTCAACTGATAATTCCAACATACGAATAGCACGCTTATAACTATCCTCATATGAGGTTGGCTTAATAGGCATGCCCTTAGATGGAATCAACTTATCCATATCTCCTTCTTCAGCTAACTTAAGATTCTGTTTTGCTATCTTGACATTAGCCTCGGCGATCTTAACGGAAAGAGTCTTATAGTCTTCAACAGACTCATTAAATTCTGCAACATGCTTTGCCATGTTTTCACAAACAATGCCCAGCAATTGCAAACGATTAATTTTTACTGCGTTCATAACATTCCTTTTAATATCTCGCATACGTGTATCTTTCAATATGAAAAATAAAATATTATTATCTTATTCCCTACAATAAAAGTATATACGAATATTAAAAATTTGTCAATTATTGAATAAGAGCAGCGATTATTATGAATTCTTCGATAGAATCGATATCTTCTTCTATCTGTGCAAGAAGTTTTAAAACATTATTGCTATGACCGCGTCTTTCTAAAACTTCTTCCTTTGACAATTCGGTTATTACCTTACCGAGATTATCAATCATGCGATTTATTTGTACACGATTACTGCTGATCCTAATTTTTGTACGGACCTGCTTTCTTAATGTAGTTTCAATATTAGCCCAATCAAGGCTTGTTTTTATCTTCATGTGCCGAAGCATCAAGTTCAGCTTTTGCATGTGCTGCTGCTTGAGTTTTTAGCTTATCATATTCGGATGTATAAACCCACGCAAGAAATGCAGTAGCTGCGGAGGCCAAGATGGTAGCAGCAGCGGTAGCAAGAATCTTATTAATTAACGCTTTCTTCGCTTTGCTATCTTCGGCCATTTGAACAAAGTTATTATGGTGTCTAATGTGAACTTCCGGGGTGATACCAATAAAGTGGGTCTGAATATCAGCAACTAATTCCTTAGTTTCATGAATGCAACGGTGTAGATGTTTCATATCCTCCCGATTTTCTTCCAGCAAAGATAGAATTGTGTAATTCAGATTTCTTCTGTCTTGCGGTTGTTGCGAATCTTGCATGTTTTCTCCCAAATACTTTATTATGAATATTTATCGAAAATAACAGAAAGATGTTAATTGGGTTTTATTTTAATGCGTTGCAGTATAATTGGTGCCCTGGGCGAGATTCGAACTCGCAACCCTTTCGGGGACGGCTTCTTAGACCGCTATGTAAACCGTTCCATCACCAGGGCATTATCTATGGTTGCGTACCCCTGATTCGAACAGGTCCTACGGGTTATGAGCCCGGCGTGCTACCTTCACACTCGGCCGCGATATCTTTGGTAGTTATGTAACGCATATACCTTGCGGATCAAGCAAATTCCAGATCACGATTAAAACATGGTGCTCCTACCGAGAATTGAACTCAGAATTCAGTCTTACCAAGACTGTGTTATACCACTTAACTATAGGAGCAATTACTTATTTATCAAAATATAAGATGATAACGATAATGATAATAAAACAGTAGTAATAATTACTAATATTATTGTTTGGCCAGCGTTACGATTCAACGCGTGACATACTGCATTTATTATTCTGCGTCTTTAGACTTGCTGCCCTTGGAACGCATTGCTTGGCGACGCGCATCCTCGGCAGAAAGTTCAGCTTGAATCATTGCAGATTTAAAATTGTATCGGCGATCGGCGTTTTTCGTCAGCGCAACCATGCGCTTCGTTTGCTTAGTCATCCTAAAATTCTTATCCGGTTTATTCATGTATCTTTTCTTTCTTTACGAATTTGTTGATTTATGTGTTTTCTAACTGTACCGACTTGCTCTCTAAGATTGCGATTACTCTTTTCCTGCGCATCTTGTCTCTTGTTAATCTGTATTATAGCATTGTTCATCTCATTAAGTCTACCATTACCGCTATCTTCGGACTGTCTGGGTTTAAGCATGTTTTGAGTGATGGTGATTATTACCTTATCTTCCTGTGGGAAGAACATTCTCGATTTTACACGATATTCCTCGTCCTCTACAACCACTGTATCACCGACTGAGGCCGTATACGTGGAAGTACCCCAGTAAACACCGTTTCCGTATTCGTCTTCGTATATTATTATCATATATTATCCATACTGAGGTAATCCCCTAGATTTACGACCATTACCATAATTTTTAGCGCCAAATGTAGGAGACTGACTATCACAGTTAGGGCAAATTAACCTAAAGTTGGTAGGATTATTGTTAGATGCATTACCATCTATATGGTCTGTCCATAGTGTTATGTCTTTACCATTCCAAGAATCAATTCCGCAGCAGCTACACCTATAACCGTCTCGCCTAATTAAGAATTTTCTAATAAGCACTCTGGGATTCTTAAGTCCCAAATCCTTACCTGCTAGCCAATCTTCATATAAACGATCTTCTCTTTCAGTCTTCTTCTTTGATACAGTATCGTACATGCATCTCAATGTGCAATAGGTGTGTGTATCACTATAACCTTTAAAGCTAAAAGATTGTCGACAACCTTTGCAGATATAAGTCTTATCTTTTATTCCTCGATTATTCATTCTTGCCTTGGCTCCGCATCTGGGATTCGAACCCAGCTAATCATTGATTAACAGTCAAGTCCGTGCGCCTAGCTCGGATTCTGCGGAATATCTTGGTGGAGGATGAGAGAATCGAACTCTCAACCATAGCTTGCAAAGCTATTGTTATCCCATTTAACTAATCCCCCAAAATTCTACTCTATAAAATAACACTTACCTTGTTTAAATAAAACTTCTTTGGCTTCTGTTATCTTCTTTCCATTGCAGGTAAAATGATCTGCAATATAAGGATTATATGTTATTACTTCTAATCCGTCAATGTCTTTGTTGCCTGCGAATGTATATTTATCCGATACCGCGTAAGCGTGAACATTTTTTCTCTTTTCGTCGATCACACGTTGGCGCCCGATATTGCTAACCTTAAACACAACATCTTCTGCTATAAAATGATCATCTCTACCGATTACCCGACCTCTTTGCTTAATCGAGAAACCACCGGTATGAAGATTACGATAAATGTAGAACTTTGCAGTGCTCATTTATCTAACCTAAAGTATTCAGCCTTTGTTAATCTGATAAGTTGATCATCGGGCTCCCAACACGACATATCAATACACTCCTTCAGTGATAAATTTCCCGGCATTTCCCAATAACCAAATCTATCAGTAATGCTCAACTCTTTCTCAGGCACCTTGGAGAGATCAATATACCGAATCTTCCAGCTACTGTCATCGCCCCACACACATCCACAAAGAAATCCAAAGTTACAGAATTTTATATCATCTGTTGCACCGTTATCAACTGATTCTTTAATAAATTCATCATCGTCTTTGTAATCGCAATCTACATAGACGAAGGTGTAATCGTGAACTTTATCGTGGCCCGATTTATACTTTGGCACATAAATCTCAACCGGACAGAATCCACTGCCGGAGGGTACTTCGCCACACCAATCTTCGATTCTATCTTCGTGAAGTTTCATAATACGAGTGGCAGTATAGTTGGCACTATATAGTGCATACCATTCTTGATTAATACAAAATGGGTAAAAAGTCAACGCAGCAAAATCATGGTAATTGCGTAGATATTCGCCGATTAACTTATTGTCGCGAAAGATTGAAACTTTAGTTGAATTCCATGTGCCCGGTGTATTTTGTATAGACTCTGTTTCTATACGAAACGGTGTCCCGAAATAAGACTTATTATGTAATTTTTCCATTATTTTGTAGTTAGATAAGATTTCATCGCCACCGCACTGAAAAATCTGTCATCCTTCTTAAATCTCTTATTGTTTAAGTAAAACGGCTTCAATACGATATCACCGTTACACCAATCTCTTTCTGTTTTTATGTAACCTTCTTTTTCTAATCTATTTCTAAATACAGTAAATTCTGGATGATCTTCATAATGTATCATTGTCATCGAAGGAGTAGTATCTGCTAACTTTCTCACAAGAAAATCCTCTGATGATTCATTGTTGCGCTGGAGTAGTCGGTATGACATTTTTACCATAACATCTGTTATGTATCTCTCATTGATAAGAAATCTTGGAAGTTTCATAATAAAATTTAGGTGAGTGTTTTGCTCTTCGGTCATTTAGCTACACGGCGGCTCAAACGGTTTTCGTTAGGTTGTATACCCTACTCTACTTTGCCACACCTTGCCTGATTCATTGCCCATTTTCCCAACACCCGGGAGGAGATATATTAAGACAGGAATAGAGACAGGTAATTCTTTATGTCCACCTACATATTCCACCGGCATATCTCTTTCTTGGCTGCCTTCTACCTAATAAATCAATAAGATTCTAATAGCTGTTTCTTTCTTAGTTCAGCCTGTTGCTTTTTTTCTTCTTTTTCTAAAGCGTGGATGGCTTCGTGCTCTTTCTTTTCAAAGAGCCTTTGTGTTGCCAGGAGTTGAAAATCTTCCTGCCATTTTCCCTCGTGTAACCAACCATACGTCTCAGTCCAACCAGGTTGCCCACCTATGATACCATATACTTCAACGGCATCTTTATTAAGTGGCGGATTAAATCGACTATTCGGTATTGCTTTTTCGTCCTCTGGTAAAACATAGATACGAAATGTTTTGCCGCGAGCGTGATAACCAGAAACAATGTACAATCTGTCAATTTGCCCTGTAGAAAACAGTTCAGAGTATTCTCTTGCGCCTTGCATGTATGTCTTTCTGTAAACTTAAAAAATCAATAAAATCTCTTGATTAAATGAAAGCCAAACTGTGTTTCGATTGGTCCGCTTGTATTACCGACATCTAATGCAAAAACTGCATCTTCAAACGGTTTAACCATTTGACCTCGGTCAAAGAAACCAAGGTGACCGCCCCGTTGTCCACTCGGACATTTGCTAATTTCCCGGGCAAGAGAGTGAAAATCTTCGCCGGCAATTAATCTTCTCTGTGCTTCAAGTGCTTCTGCCAGGGTGGGTACAAGAATATGGGCTGCATTAACTTTCATTGGTGATCCTAAAATAAATGGTCGGAGATGAGGGATTTGAACTCTCATTATTCCTCGTCCCAAACGAGGTGCCATAACCAGGTTAGGCGAATCTCCGAATAAATTCTTCTACATACTTATCGATTATATCCATTACTTCATCTTTATATCGACTATGCACATATTGATGATGTGTTGGACATAACGGAACTAAATTTTCTATCCTATCATCGTCGTGGTCCTCATTGTAATGATGGACTGCAACGATTTTATCTTCTTTACAGACTACACATTCTTTCTTGTGCTGTGTAAAGCACAGAGACTGATATCGTTCTCCAGACCAGTTTCCGTTATTTATACCAGACCTAAAATGTTTATTAGCGCAACTTCGGGAACAAGTTCCTTTGCTATTCTTATAATCCTTAATGGGCTTTTCACAAACTGCACACTTTATTAAATTTACCGGATTTAAAAAACACGATTTTTCATGCTTCTTAATATTATTACAAATTACATCTGTCTTACAGTATTTACATTCAACATTATACAGTCTTTTGGCAAAATCTGCAGGTTTCACATGCCCTTTATAGGACAAATGTGCCTTAAGAGCCTTCTCACTCTTATATACCTTACCATTCTTAGGACTTGTGTATGTCCCATCAGTATTCTTATATTCTTGCATCAACTATTTATGCTCTGTGCATAAGTTTTGCTCAAATACTGAACACTGACCAAAAATTTCTGCTCGTCTAAAGTATCCAACCACTTCAGGCTAACGGTTCGGCCCCCGATATGTTTTTTGCTTCCATGGAAAGAACGGTGTTACTATTCACCCGGGTTATCCCTTAGTGGATCCCACGAAACTGCTGGACGAGTATAGTATAGCCCAGTCATATACTACTTCGATTAACGTCTCGAAACCCGACGGGTATACATCACGCAATATACCGGTGCGTGGATTCTATGTTCGAAACAATATTCGAGGCTGTTTCTAACGCTTCAACTCGCGAATCATTTTTAGTGCCATGACTAAGGCAGTTGCATGAGTTGCCACTATGTCCCTTGTTTAAAGAACCGGTGACTTAGTTCTACCGAAACATTTTTACACCAGTTCGGCATCGGTGCGAATAGTTGGTACCTCGTTGGAGAATTGAACTCCCGTATCCACCGTGTAAGGATGGCGTTCTACCATTAAACTACCGAGGCTTTATATTCTTGCAAATACTTATTTCGTTTTGTTACTTTCTTGTATCTATTACCCTGCCCTTTGCTGCCAAAGAATTCTGTCTGTGTATGGCAATTTGGACAAAGTAATTTTAAATTTTGTGGTATGTTATTGTCACTGTTACCGTCAGTGTGTTCTAATTGTAATGTAAGTGGTTTGTCTTGCCAAGTGGCACCAAGCCCACATTCAAAACATTTCTCACCAAACTTTTCTGCCAGATACTTTTTTAAGGCGTCGGGACCGTCGCACTCACCGCGTTCAATCCTTGGTACAGTCTCTGTATACCATCTATATGCCCCATGGCATACATTACCACAAAACTTATTTGCTTTGCTCCGGCCCCAGTCATTCACACTGTTACAATGTAAACAATTGTATTTCTTGTTACTTCCTTTTATTCCACTCGGCATATCATAGACCTCCACCAGTATTTATCGGTGGCCTATGATTTATGTCTCTATTTTACCCTTTATTATCGCTGCTGTCAACTCTACCTCGTCCAACACACCACCTAATAAAGTAATGCTCGATATAGATTCGTATATCTCAGTCATTTCCCAACTTCCATTAGCAAAAACAAAATCCATATGTCTCACTGGGCCCGAGAGGCTACACCATCCCCATGTGATATAGTTATTATCTATTGCAGCCTTAAGTGACGGAAGATATTTTCTCGGAAAACCATTACACGAGATGCTATCCAGGTTGGCTGGCCAAGCTATTAAACCTTACCTTCCAATCTCAGCACTAAAAAATCATCCTCGTCGAATTCTCCTTCTCCTTCGCAGAATTCACAGGATTCCCAGCATTCTGTATATCCAGAAGGATAAAGCCTTGCAATCATTACTTCTCCCGTACCATAACATTCAGGACAATCGTGCTTTTTCATATTCATAAGGTGTTGTAGTTTATCGAAATCTCCGGACCGTGTGGGTGCATCGATAACACTTGCAGGCCTTTCACCTACCCAGATATATTGTTTCCAATAGTGACCATTGCTTCCGCCAGACAAAAACTACAACAATGTATTTAAATCAATGTGCATGCCATTCAATTAAAAATTGAATTTCTCTATTCCATAAATTGGTTGGCGCAAGTGAAATCGCATCACCAAGCCCGATTATGTCTTCTGCGCATTATGCACAAAACCGGCTGAGGCTTCCTCAGTACCTAGGATATACGCCATTATGTGGTGCCCCAGAGGAGACTCGAACTCCTACGCCTTTCGGTGCTGGAACCTAAATCCAGTGCGTCTACCAATTCCGCCACCGGGGCAAATACAACACTAATTATAGTGCGCTATCACTATTTATGCAACCTTATCTTTATTTCTTTCTTCCCATGAGATATTGGTAATAGTGCAGGTTTCATCGCCATTGACATGAAAATCGAGGGTGTCTCCTTCACGCCAATCCATTTGTTTCATCATTTCTTCCGAAAATGGTAAAACGGCATTACCTTCCTCATCTTCCTCAACTGTTACTACCCATTTATTTGAGTCCATAAAACCTCTTTATATCATCCTTCTATAGTTTGCTAATTCCATTATTGTCCCATTCTATCTGGATTAATTGTCCAACTATATTCAATATCAATCTTACGTAAACGCTCAACCTCATTTGCGGCTTCTTCGAGCAAATCTGCCAACCGATCTTCTTTCCCTTCTTGCACACTTTTTCGTGAAGGTATCTGGCGACGTATCTCGGCACGTTTGCGAAGACGGTAGACTAAATCTTGTTCATTCATTTTTTAATTCCGATGTCAACGCCAAATACTTCTTCCAAATCCCAGATAGCATCGCTGGTCTGTTCATTGCCTTCGCCTGTTACTAAAACTTTCACACATTCAGCAACAATCAATTCAGCAAACTTTTCCAATGCACCAGATATTTCTGTGTACGGATAAACTTCAGCGGATTTATTCACCACGGGTTTGACAACACGCCCGATTCTTGCCTCGATTATAAGTTCTTTAATTCGTTCATTCATATATGGACTCTTGCCAATTTTCCATTTGTGCATCAGTGAGCTCATGGTATACAATGTAGTCAAACCCGTTACACGCTTCTAAAATTTTATGCAGGTCTCGTGGGCTAATACTATGCCCTTCCCACACCGATTCACCATCCCATGCCACAACTGTCCAATCGCACGAGCCTAGGCTATTGGTTATAACTCTTACACCTGTTGTCATCATTCTTCTCCAAAGATTGCACGGCCTGCTTTAGGTGGAAAAGTATTACCCCAATCGGCTATATGCTGTTCATCGTCGGTTTGATTTTCACCTTTTGCTGATCCGATGTAATACTTGATACCATCATACTCGGTCTGTACCTTAACAATGCCGATATATCCAAACCAGGTCGAATTTAATATCTTATTCATCCTGCAGTATCTGCAGCGATTTCTGTTTCGCCGCTCATGTTTCTGACCTTATTCTTTAGCCTATCTGCGATCAGATCAGCTTCATCATATTCCATAACTACCTGGCCGACCTGATACTTTGAACGTCTCTCAACTGCTCTTTTCACAAAGTTCTCAGCTTCATATTGAGCTCTAAATTTTGCAACCGTTCTCCAAAATGAAAAGAACGAAGATTCATTCTTCCTCTTGACAACAAAAGGCGTTTCGTCGCTTCTTCCAATAACAATCTTGTATTTCATCTATTAATTATCCTATGCGGTTTATTTTGTTTCTTTGAATAACGAATTGTATACCATGTGCCACTCTTTGCTTCTTCAAGGTCCCGCAATGGCGCACCGATAAGATATTCTGTTTCATCTACGATATTTCTATCTCTAACCAGATATTCAAATGGTTGGCGGAATTCGTTGCCTTGCTTATAAGCACGCATATATGTCCGGTTTGGTGGATGTATAATAATCTTTACCTGCGGAAAGAATTCTCGCACAATGTCGTGTGCTTCAGCATCTGCACCCAAGCAATCACCATGATGAAACTCAGTTGGGTTAAGTTCAGATAACAGAAGAACAAGCTGTTCTTTCTGATGCTGATTCATTCCTTCACGAGTACCGGTAAATCCTACTTTCATGATATCGATTATCTATTTGCGTATTCTGTGCACTTACATTTTAAGGTAAAGGTGCAATGATGTCAATTAGAAGTTGTGCATTGTACCGATCAATAAAAAAGGACGGAGATTTAATTTCTCCGTAATATCTGTACCAATTGGGTTTTTCATTAAGTTTAGAAGATATTCGATTGATACTTAATTCAATTTCTTTTCGAGAAGGTGTCCAAGGATAGCGAACAAGAGGATATGGCACATTATCAAATATAGACGAATCACGAATGGTAATATTAAAATTTCGTTTTAATAATTCTTCAGTAAGCCTATCGTAACGTTCTTTAATAAACGCTATCTTGTTATAGAAGAATCGTACATGCCCAGTTCCAAACACATATTCAAATGAACTGTTTTCAGAGAAATTTATACCACAGTATGCATTATATGCTTTTGTTGCTGCGGTAGGAATTCTGGCAATCTCTCTCCATTCAGCAAAAAGATGCTGATCGGCCAGGTCTTCGACCTCTACTAAATTAATACGTGTCATGTTTTTCCTTACCGCCCCATTGCAATTTAAATAGGACAGCATCTGTTTGGTGCGATATCGGAGAATCGAACTCCGGATTCATGGGTTTAGAGTGCCCAGCCGTTTACCACTAACTTAATATCGCATATGCATTCCAGCTCGCAACTTCTGGCCCAGGCTGTTATTGAATTTACAATAGACAGATGTCTTATATGGCAGGATCTATGCGCATTCACACTCAATGCATATATGTATTGTATTAAATATACCGTCTGCGGTCAATCGGTGTGTTTATACAGATTCCACTTAGAAAATGTTACACGCTCTTTGTTAGAAACCACAGGCCTGGTACAGATAGCACTATAACCCATTGCATTATCAGGCTCAAAAAACATGTGATAATCGATGCCTTTTTCATCAAGTTTGCGTGCAATAGATAGAAGATCATCTTCGTCCTTAGCATGCAACAAAATGAGACTGGCAGTCGATCCGGGATTCTCGAACCTTAACCCTGCTTCCCATGTTGCATGCCCAAGTTGCACAATCTTCTGTTCTGGTGAGATATCGTTACGAATGAAGGTATAAATATATGGATTCATACTACACTCCCTTTTAATTTAAACAATGCATTTCGTTTGTTATACTTAGAGGTTGCAGTTAACCATTTTTCCCAGTTTATTTCAACTGGGCAATCTTCCGAGAGTGGATCTACAACAAGATCACCTTCTTTAGCATTGTATTCGGCATCTTTAATTCCATCTATATTATGTTCCCCTAACATAGAGTATGCTTTACCACTCCACCAGATTCGAACATTGTATTCTGACAGATTCATAGAGAAAGAATCTTCACACAGGCCGTTGAATTTGCCATCTTTGTCTTTTCGAAGTATTATACGCACAGGCAGGTATTTAGATAACCCGTATTTTAAGACTGTAAAAGTCTTATCTTCTTGAGATATAGTCATTTTAATCCTGCCTTTGTTGTTTTTGCCAATTCAAGCAATTTGGCAAGATCGTCTTCGGCTAACCATTTGGCCACTGAAGAATATTTTACTAAATTCAGAGAGCTTTTAAGAGAATATTGTGGATCGGCACCGTTTATCAATTTAGTTTGATTGGTGATTGGCTTAAAAGATCTAAGAAGCCTATTCTTTGCACCATCTTGCCCATAACCACAAACAATAGCCGTTCTAATATCGTCCACATCTGAGCGTATATTTATTGCTCGGTAGAGACAGAGGGCTGCGATGTCTTCGCTTTTGATTTTCTTTTCGGCTGCAAGAGCCTTCCATTGTTGTCTAATATCTTTCATGATTTCTTCCTTAAAATAGTTTAAATGCTGACAATTGAAATGTTAACGAGTTCAAACGTTGTCTTAGGAAGAGTTAAGGTAAATCTACATCATGGTAGTTTCTCCGATTGTTAAGTTGTAATTGTATTTATACACGGTGTAAGTTGTCAATAGTATTCTGAACTTGTGTCATTGCCCAATCTAATTGGTCAACTGGCATATCATCCACTACCTTATCAATAGGCTTGGAAAGATCTTTGTGCGAATACATACGCTTGAAGATTATTTGATTTTCTTTGGGAAGTTGTACAAGACCTGCCTTTAGGGTATCTCTTGCAAATTTTTGAAGTTGATTGTTCATACATTACCTTTCAATCTCATCCACACCCTTTACACGCTGGACACGGTATGTATTTTATAGATTCCATAGAATTATATGTTTATATAACAAGTAGATCTGTTGGCTTCAAAGACCACTGTGCTACACACCTTTATACCTGTTATATAAACATACTATGCTTATATATTAAGTATTTCGTAGGTAGTCTTTTCTGCACGTCTGCTTACTCATTTATTATACTCGATACCTAATATATAAACAAACTAATCAACACAGATAACATAGGTTTCCCGTCCGGTAATGCTCGGCGGAGTCTCCACAAAGGCGCATGACTTCATGCTGCGGGTATATGTTATTTGTGTCTCTCAGTAGCTCAACTATAACAAAGTTAAAGATGTTCCACAATCGGAGCAAAACTTTGAACTTGCCTTGTTCACTTTTCCACATGTAGAGCATTTTTGCTTAGTGTGCACAGTAACCGCTTCCTTTACTTCTACATCACCGCTTTTTCCAACTAATCGTAGAATAATAGTATGTGAATTAACTTCGGCGTCGAAACCATAAACAGTAGTAAATTTCTGCTCAACTTTGGAACCGGGAACAGTAATACCAACATCATTTACATGTGCAGACTTTGACACAGGTGTGTCCGCTAATGTTGATTCGGCAGATGCAGTTGCCGAAAATACCGCCTGTGGCGCAACCTGGTTGAGTGTCTGTGCGACAGCACCGAGTTTAATACTACGCTCATCGGCAATAGACCCATTACCAACAGCATTGCATGTGCCGTATGTTGGACCTTCCCACCAATACCTTGGATGATAGTAATCGCGATAGTAGTGTTTCTCGTGATAGATATATTTTTCTTTAATTTCAGCGTGTTCCTGCTCGAACCAGAATTCAACACGAACAATACCATCATCAATCTTAATGCCACGGGGACCATCTTCGATTGCCGCAGTGCGTTCAATAAATTTGAAGGCATTTCCTTCGTTCATATTTCCATTACGGATGAAGCGCTTTAATTCAGTTTCGGAGTTTGCATTGACAATAATCTCGGTACCGTCGAGTGCATCGGTACCATCAATATGAAGTGTAAACTTTACACGACGGCTATTGAGATTTTTAACTAAGACACTGAATTCGCTACCAAACGGTAGATGAACTATGTCTTTTGTTTCGCGGAGGATTTTACCGTTGTGTTTGATAGCCACGGCCAGCTTATTATTAATCATATTCATATTTTCCTTTTTAACAGCACACAGAACAAGTGCTCAAAGTTTCAGTTCTGTTAGGTGTCCACCTGTTGGACAAAAGTATTTACCTCTTATGTTTAAGGTATACTCAGTGAAATAGGGACCGAAGTCCCTATGGTAATTTCTGTTACGAGGTATTTCCTACCCTAAGTAGCGTTTAGGCCACTAAAGCGAACATTTCGTTGTTTGCGTTTACGTTTTTTCTTGATTTACGGTCTTGCCTCCGTGCTGTCTGCTCTGATACTTATTACCCTGTCGAAACCATGACAGGCCCATCATAAATATACTTTGGAAGACCACCTTTAAAACCTAAAAAATGGTATCCCATAGTAGTAAGATCATAAAGTAAAGGTGTCCAGCACACTCTTAATACCCTGTCGTTTTTGTCAACTTCGACAAAATACTGTTTTACTTTTTTATCAATTATCATATATTTATGGTGGACCTGGCGGGAGTCGAACCCGCGTCCAGAATATCTTTCTCTTTACTTCATACAGCAATAACTTACATTATATTTATCTTACCACAATAAGTCAAAGTTACCACGCAATACCTTTGCCACACTTGCGGATCTTCCAGTTATATGATCTTTCACAATATCATCTTGGAAACGATAAGTTCTAATCTTGTCACCTCTCATACCAGAACCAACCTGTTCCTTACGATTTGATGCAAGAGTAATATATTGTTCGGATGTATCATTATCCTTAAGTTGATTTAATAAAGATGTCTTTGCTTGTTCTAAACTGTTTAACCTTGACCGGCATTGTGCAGTTGCTACTATACCGCTCTCGATGTGTGTTATACGGCACGAATTTTGGTGTTTATTGCGGTGCTGACCGCCTGCACCTGTACCACTATACCACTCGATTCTAAAATCAGAATCTTTATATTGTTTTTCTTGTGTTTCAGAATTTATTATTGCAACAGTTACGGTACTTGTATGTACTCGTCCTTTGCGTTCTGTAGGCGGAACACGCTGTATTCGGTGGCCGCCCGATTCATTCTCTAATGTAGATAAATCTTTGCCGCTGACTTCAATGTGTATTTCTCCGGGCTGTTCTTTAACTACTTGATTGATTCAGCCGACCCGACTAAAATGCCGTTGATATGCCTGAGCAAGATCTGCCATAAATAATTTGCTATCTTCGCCGCCTTCTGCGGCACGAATTTCGATTACACGTTTCATGTGCCTTCTCCTTAAAATAAACTTCGCTTAATATTAAACATCATCTTCAACGCAGTAAGATCGTGTGTTTTTATATCCATTCTGAATTGTTGATAACCTGTAATTCTGATAGTATAGTCATTTGCTGATGATTTATCAAACTGTGTTTCACCGATCGGTTTCGCAGTGGGTAATCCATTAATTCTTAGATACTCTAAGAATGCAGATCTATCTTTTGTGTCTAAAAAAAATGTTACCATACCTGTTTATTCAGTTAATAATATAAAATCAATATAACAGATTTTAACATTATTTGCAAGCATTAAGTTTTGAATTAAGTTCAATTTCGTAAGCAGCGCTGAGTTTTCTGTCCGATAGCAAGCACTTAACTTTTTCAAATATATCTGCGTTTTCGTCTAATTTTAGAAAACAGTAATCAGGTGCAGGTGGTGCTTCTTCCTTGCAGGGTGTGGCAATAGGAATTTCAACCTTCTGTGTTACGACACGGACTTCTGGTTCCGGCGACTTGAAACAGGCGCAACCAGCAAGTGTTAAAATAGGAATCAATAATAATAATTTATTTTGCATTTCTTAATTCCTCAGTTATAAGTTGATTAGCATTATCACACTTATTAGCATTCTGCTGAGGCTGACGTTTAAGAAGATCCGCAGCCTGTTTTTTATATTTGGCGGCGGTATCTTGTGCTGCCTTAAGTTCAATAACATGTTGTTTTGCACGTTCATCGGCTGCATTCTTAAATCTTTCAACTTCTTTGTTCTGAAATTCTAAATCATTCTTCAATTGTGCTACGTTTGCCTGTAAGTCAATTACCTTATTGTTAAGTATTGTTTTCTCGGCTACTAAAGTTGCCTCTTCGCTTCGTAGAATCTTAATATAAAGCACCTCACTGGCAACAATAGCAAGTATAATACCTACAACGATAAATGATTTATTTTTTAAGAAAAATGCTAAGATTTCAGTAATTCCCATATAATATACCTCGTGTATAAAGTACTATATTTATCAATACATTATTCTAACAGATTAACCTGCTTAGATAATGGTATCCATATACTCCTGAGTGTTTCAATGCCTTTGCTAAATCCTTCTGGTGTAACTTCTTTTTCATCCACAAAAATAAGATTATCTCGATAGTATTGTTTGACCTCAGGTGTATGCATAGCATTGGTAAACGCATCCCGATACCATTCTACAATCTCGTGTGGTGTGTTAGGTGGTAACATTAAAGCCCATGCTGCATAGATATTAATAAAGGCTCCATTAATACGAATCGGTTCTGCTTCAGACATCTGCGGCATTGTACGATTCCCGGTAATGCCGATAATCTTAACTCTTCCCGATTGTATAAGAGGCAATGCAATACTCAATGGCATAATGCCAAATTCCATACCGGTGTCTCCGGCTACACTGGTTACGGCTTGAAGTGGTCCTTGGTGAGTAGCAAACCTAATCTTGCTTTTGTCGCCACCTGCCTTAAGCATAAAATATTCATACGCCATTCTATGTGCCCCAGCGCCACCGGCAAATGTTACCGGACGATCTGGATTTTGCACAAGTTTAATTAATTCTGCTGTGGTATTAACCTTACTCTTGGCATTTGCCACAAACACCAGTGGACTCTTTCCCATTCCCATAACATTTGAGAAACTGTTATATTGAAACTTTTTAACATCCTTCTGCCAGATATCATTTGTTACAAAAGTTCCCATATAGCTCGGTATGCCGATGGTATATCCGTCGGGTTTTGCACTGTATAAGGCATTGGTTGCAATAACACTATCTGCACCCGGTTTTAATTCAATTACGAATTTTGCATTAGGATGAGTTTTACTAACTGCGGCAGCTAATACCCTAAAACCCACTTCATTGCCCGAACCGGGTTGAAATCCAATAAGAACTGTTATTGGTTTACTGGCAACGGGCTGCCATGCAAACGATGAACATGGAATCAGCGCTATAGATAATATCTTGAATAAAAATTTCATTAAGTTTCCTGTTTAAAAATCGTAACCGAAACATCAGAATATTTGTCAAAATTAGCCGATACTGTATATCCAAATATGGAATTAATCCATTCAGAAGTAAAATATGACCATCTCAGATTATGATCATCTGCAAATTTCAATATTGCTAAGTTTTGTTCCTGAATAGCCATCATCAATGCTTCGCCGTTATTATAAAATCTATAATTAGGGTATTGAATACTAAATCCGCCGGCTTGATGCCACCATTGATAACTGACATAATTTGGACGATAAATCATCATAATCCAATCTTCGGGAAAGAATTCTTTGATTAATTGCAATTTATAGGCCCAATCGTGACTCTTAATCAATCGAGTCCCGCCCAGTTCTGTCCATACATTATCGATATACGAAGGATTAAGGAATGGATCAAATTCCATACCTCTGCCAAAGTATGCACCTTTATGCCCGCTATATTCTCCATGTTTATATTCGCGGTCGGGTGTACGATCGCTGGTATTAAAACCTGGTATTGTTTCAATTATTTGTGCGACACCACTCCATCTGCTACCTGGTACACCAGTAAAAAATATTCTTTTTGGCAATGCCATACTTAGCGTTTTCTCCATTCGGCGTATATTCTGTTATCATCCATAATAAGTGCTTCAATTCTACAACCGAATTTGTCCGAATACTTGATGTTTTTATCATAAGACCAATCAAAGAAGTCTATTTCTTGACATTCTATGTTTCCGTGATCTTTTCTTCCTGGATTTTGACGCCAGTAGATCATTCCGCCCGGCTTACACCACGAAACAATTTTCTCAATTTGTCTAAGAATTGTTTGTTCATTGCCGAAGTTAACTGAACCGAGACAGAAAATTACATCAAAGTTTGCTGCATTTGGATTAAAATCCTCAATAGAAATTTCAATATCTGCGGCAGAATTGTATGGGTCAATGCCAAGCAAACGATCGCCAAAATATTGTTTGAATTGATTATATCCGCACCCGACATCAAGAATAGAATCAGTTGGGTTAACCTTATTAACCAATGCCCAACCCGAATAGGTATATTTGTCGGTATTGGGTTTCCATATATGTCTAAAATAATTATTGAGTAATTGAGTTGTCATAGCGTATTTAGTGAGTATAAAAGAGAACACCCTTAATCCGTGAAAGAATTAAGGGTGTAAATTGGACCCGCTACCAGGAATCGAACCTGGATCCCAACGTTCGTAGCGTTGTGTACTTTCCATTGTACTATAGCGAGATATTTGGCAGGGGGCCAGGGGATCGAACCCTGTCACCTACGGTCAAAGCGTAGTATCTGCTCCAATCGATTTGCCCCCAATAAAACAGAATACTTTTTCTTTTCAAAGATAATGGTTTTGAAATTTTTAAATTTGCTGGAAGTACTCTTTAAAACTAAAACAGAATTCTTTTAACAAGTCCTGTTACAGACCCGATTGGAGTTGAACCAATTTTAACCATAAGGTTGTTGCTGGAAGAATTCTTTAAATTTGGTACCCAGGATGGGATTCGAACCCACACTGTAGAGATTTTAAGTCTCCTGTCTCCTACCTATTGCACTACCTGGGCGTAATTCTTTATTGTTGAATTAAAACTTTTCTATAACAGCCGCATTCCGGAAAATAACGCATTTCTTCAAGATACATTACACCATTAATGAATACAGTATTTGTTGAATACATCGGCTGCGGAGCGGCATATACCGGCGCGGATGGAAGAAGTGCATATCCAATGGCTCCACCAATGACTAACGGTGCTACCCAATCATTATTATGATATCCGCCATAATGCCTGTGTTCCTCATATCGAAACCCGTGCGCAAATACTGAGAATGATACCGCTGATAAAATCACAAATAGTAGCTTCTTCATATATTGTCTCCGTTTAATCTATTTAGCTATCTTGTTCTTATTGACTAATTTTTATTATACTGCAGGGTGGAGATGGATTCGAACCACCGATGGATACATACGTAGTTTCCTGCTTTGCAGACAGGTGCCTTCGACCGCTTGGCTATCCACCCATAGACATCTAATATCGTAGAGGCCACCATCTTCAGGGAATCGGGCATACCACCAAGGACTTACTTTCGTACCCAGGCTTCTTAGATTGTTCCTTCTGGTCCAAGTTCTGCTTGTAATTTCTTAATTAAGGCAAGCTTGGATTCTCTATCTTTTAATTCTTTCTTATGTTTTCGAACAAGCGCGGCGTCGGCCCTCTTTTTCTTCTCTTCGGCTTCTTTTCTCTTTTCTTCTTTCACCAAAGTCTTATAATCGGAGATTGTTTTTGCAATAAATTTCTTAGGTTCAGCTGGTTGTTCCATGATCTGGAATCCCATGCGATAGGATGCTTGTACCAAGTCATCGAATTCTTCGTCGGTTACTTCTTCCCAATTAGTAATACTCTGTAAAATTGTTTCGTAATCATCGCCGTAATTATAATAGCAATTTTTAGTAATGATAATAGCAATCTTGTGTGCCATATAATACCTCTATTAAGTCAGAATGTGCTTTTTAGTTTCATTTACTGTGAAATTGTTTTAATTTGCTGAATACATTCTTTAGGAATCTGGTGGAGCAGATAGGATTCGAACCTATTCAGCCTAAGGCGCCTGATTTACAGTCAGGAGAGACTCTCCAACGTCCCCGCTACTCCAAATTTTCCATATTAAAACACACTGCTGTCCACTTCAGCCAGCGCGCCAGAGGGATTCGAACCCAAGTGTGTTTTAATATGGAAATAGCAGCCAGGGAGTCACGTTTGCTTATTCTGTCCACTGTGTAGTTTGCTTTCTCTTGAGCTTTGCCGCTAAACGAACCGCATTACTCCGCTACAGTCCCTTGCGAGGACGCCACATTACCATATTAAAACATACTACGGAGTCGAACCGCCTTGCCGCGACTTCCCCACCGGGGGTTTTGACATCTTCCAGTAGCAGAATTTCCGCCGCTAAACGGATCTGATAGTAAATGCTAATATGTTTTAATATGGTAGGCCCGTTCGGTAACGATCCGAATTTTACTGGTTAAAAGCCAGTTACTTCACCTTAAAGTTTCAAGCCCATATATAATCTGTATCGATTGTCTTTTTCGTGCCAATCGAAGATCATACATGGGATCTAAGATTGACACATGCGTTTTGCATGTTTCATAATTTTTCCTAATTATAGTGGAGCACACTATAGCAGACTTGCACTGCTCACTGTTTTTCTTTAATGCACTCTAATATAATTCGGAGGATTGAGACTACATCCTTCACGTTAGAACTTTGGAGATTATAGTAAACCTTGCGAGTTCACCTTCTTCCGATATCCACATAAACCCTTAGCGGTATCTATGTATCCTAACAACATCGCCGTTTTAAGTCAGGCGGTAGACTTGACATGATGTTCTACTCTGTGTTTTCTTTCCCGTCTGCCTTGCGAGCAGTTCACAGTCGCTAAACCGTTCCGAAACGTCTTTCACAAACTAATGTTGCCTTGCGAGCTTCATTAGACTTAGTTACCTTGCGGCCTAAGTATTAGATGTCTTTCAAACATCACCGAAGTAGTCTTTGCGTTTAGTTCATATAACAAAAATGAGTGTCTTCCGACAATCTACTGTGATGTGCTACTTCAGTTGCTGAATATCTTGTTAGATACCCAATACAACACACCACGTACCGTTCACCTGCCGGTTAATAAGTCGTCTTTCACGATCAATGTCATTTTGAGTGCCACTAACCATTCATACTGCATATAAGCCCTTGCCTGCGAAAACTCGGACAAATACACTACCCTTTCTCATACTATCTGACAAGTTGGTTTGTTGTGAGGTCAGCACCACCTGTTACTCTTTGTTAACTGGCGTTCCCCTTACGGGCGTCTAAGTTAACATTCTTTCCACAACACTTGCTTCAATATTACCTCACCCGGTGTTATCAGATAAGGATGCCTTTCGGCACTGAGCAGGCTTGCATAGGTGAACCATTTAACTGGCGCTGGTATGTAGACATTCCAGCTTTGGGTGTATTGCTACACTTATTCTAAAGAGACTATGCTCCCAAGTCTTTATACAAATACATTCTTTGCATTTGTATAAAGACTTGCTTTATACGTTAGTTAATTGCTTAACATGTATCTATTGTAGTATAAACATACTGCAACGTCAACCTGGTTTAGACGATTATTTCTTCAAGAATTGCAACTTGTTAGCCCAATACATTGTCCATTTCTTGTATGTTGCATTTGTATGCTCCATATCAAGATTTGCAGGAATACATAGATCACTGGCGTATGCACCGGGCAAACCTTGCGAAGAATTTGCTGCTTTTCTTAAGATATTATGCAACTCTTCAATTATGGTAGGATCAATATCGGATCTTGCAACTATTTGGTAATTACTAACTAAATTTTCAAATCCCGAAATACCAGCACTATTAAAAGAACTAAAGTATGAATGATTTCCACTACCACTGGATCCAATTGCATTCAATTTGCCATCTACAATATATTGTTGTAAAAATGCAGGAAGATCGACATTAAGGTCAAGATTGCCTCCAATAACATCAAGTGTTGGTTGCAATGTGCCTTGATAACCAATAAAAATTAATTCAGTATTAGGCAGGGCAAGTTGAAGTTGGCGAGCAAGCGCTTCTGTTAGACTACCCTGGATCATACCGATGCTAAGTCGTTTCTGTTTCCTGAGGTCATTAATTGTTTTATATTTGGCGCTGGTAATAATATATGGTTGACCGGTACACTCGATTAAAACAGGACGGAAGTCCTCAACCCGATAACTTTGGTCGGGATAAAACTGTGGACGGACAAAAAAACTACTTGAACTACTTAATAATGCAATACCTTTGTAGTTTGATACATAATTTGCTGCTATTGTGCCGCCGGCACCGGGCTTATTTTCAAAGATAAAATTATATTTGTCTTGTTGAATATTAGCTTCTGCAATAATCAACCTAATAAAATTAGCCTGTTGACTTCCGATTGCAAATGGCCATACAATGGGTACAGTTTGTTTTTCAGTAGCAAAAACTGAAAAAGAAATCATAGCAAGTAACATAATAATTATTTTTTTCATACATCCCTATTAATAAAATAAAAGGTGCGGAAAAATCGCACCTTTTATTTAGTGATATATAAGTATGATACAACAAATATTGATACTTAATGTAATTCAGACATCGGAATATGTTGTTTGATACAACGAAGATCCCACAATATTTCAATAAATTGCTCTGCGAGTCTTGCTGCCTTCATTTGTGCATCCTCATCTATTACTAGTTGTTCTAGAGAATGACGACCAAGACTCGCATGAAATTTTTCATCTGCAGCAATCTCGGCGTACTTTGTTCGGATTAATTCGTTTGGCGCGCACTCTGCTTGCATTAACCAATTTCTGTGCGCCATTCCTTCGGCGATATATTGATATACTGCTAGCGCAATCGGATCATCTGCGCATTCAAATCGTTCTAGTAGTTCTGCAGGACGAATAGTTTCGGTGTTAGCATCACTTAATTGTTTCTGACGAATTTTTTCTAAAGTTGCTTCAACATCAAGTTCATGTCCTAACATATCTTCAACAATTTCCTTAACATACATGAAGTGTTTAGCTTCGTCGAATGCTTGTTTACTTAGAAGAAACATTTCTTTTGCTGAGGTATTGACAGATAATGCCCCAACTCGCTTGCTAATCTGAACACAATTCATACGTTCGTTGATCATACGACGAGAGAAATATTCAATCATATCTTCTTTAGATGGTTTAGATTCGAAATATGATTTCACACTCCTCTCATGAAATTGATAAAGTGGTTCACAATCCTGTGCTAATTTTTCTGTAAATTGTTTCGGTGTTAACATATTAGTTCTCCTTAGAATTTCTTACCATTTGAAAGGCTGCTAAGTAACCCAGGACTAAAATATGTATTATACTTGTTGTACAAACCTCTGGTAGCAAGTTCAAAACGACTACGCTCTTTGGTAGACATTTTAATTGTAGGTATACCTTCTGCTGCTGCTTTTGTTTGAATAATTGTATTATCAGCTAGACTATCTTCTCTCTCGATTTTAGCAGCACGCATGGCTGCGGCGGCGAAGATTTTTTGCACGTCTTCACCAAGTTTCTCCCAACACTGTTTATTAATAACTAAGCTAGTCAAGAATAGACTATGCTCGTTGTCGTTAATATAGTTGGTATGTTTATTTTGTTCAAGAATAAAATAGCGAGTATAAGTAGTTTCACCGCCATCTATCTCATTAAATTCGAGCTTTGATGTAAGATCTTCGATAAAAGTAGGAATTGGTGTAGCTCCGACAACAGCAAAGGTATCCATAGAGACTGGATTCTTGCCACAACCGATGTTCAATTGATAAAAATCTTCCAATTTTTCAATTGCGTGTTTACTCGGGACAATACGAAAACCGCCACTATATGTGAATGTTAACCCGCGAATATTACTGTGATCGGCAACCTTGGCTAACATTTTCTGACCAATTTCCCCATCAATTACCTTTTGTGCAATGTCATGATCATTAAAAAGGAAAGGCATTGACAATGCAAACATATCCTTATCGATATTACCGAGTGTATTAGCATACACAGTGGCCATGTCAATCGTACCGTTATTGATTAAATTAATAATCTTTTCACGATCTGTGGTTAGATTGGTTAGATTTTGATCTGCTAATCTATTCCATTCTTTTAAATCAATAACATTTATCTTATAACGACCATTTGTTTCAGCAAATATTTCATCAGAGAAACTCTGCGCCGCTTTAATAAAAACATGATAAGGCTCGTGTGCTAATACCCAATTCAATGTAGTACATTGTGACATAATAAATCCCTAGATAAACTGTTATATGTTATTTATCACTGCCAATAAATTAACAGATAATCAAGAGAAGATATTATATCAGTTATTGAGATAGCAATTCTTTAGCACACCTAGAAGCAACTGCACCGTCGTATAATCCTTCGAAGCGAAACTTAAATTCTTTCAACAGCAGCCCCATTGCCTTAGGGCCAGTAAGATTAAGTTCGCTAATCAATTCAGTGAGTTTAAGTTTAATATCATCTTCACTGAGCTGAACCGGAATAAACTTATTAAGAATATTATTTTCTTCATTTAATGTAGAAATTGTCTCACCGTCAGTTACCTGGGCGAGTGTAAGGTTGTTGTTGTTCAGAAATTTCTTAACTACTGCAATAGTCTCCGCATCAGTTGTATCGCGTCCTGCATTCTTGCCAATCATTGTTGCTTCAGACAACAATGTTGTAAGGAGTGAGGATGCTTTGGCATTTCGCGCCTTGCGTGCTTCAATTGAAGCAGCTTTAATTTTTGCTAAGAGAATCATATTCACCTTTCAATCTAACATTATATTTGGAGGAAGATGTGGGATTCGAACCCACGGACCGTTTTAATGATCGTCACTTTAGCAAAGTGATGCAATAAACCTCTCTACCAATCTTCCATATCTGGCAACCCCTGTCGGACTCGAACCGACGTCTTTATGGCTCAGAACCATACCGCTCTTCCTGTTAAGCTACGAGGCAATATTATTTCTTTACTGCAATCATGAGCACTACACAACCAGATTCGTTGTCTTCGAGTTCCATTGAGTGTATCTTTTCATGATTGAATTCATATACATGATTTAATTCTACAATTGCTGTTTCGTCTTCTGCTGTAATTTGCGAATCACCATCTGGCAGTATGACCGGAATAACAAAGGTTCTTGGTTCAAAGACTGCTTGATCCAACAGATCTATGTGTGGCTCAGCACCTTTGCATACACTGAAATATACAAAATCTAACTTCGATTTATCAACACCTGCAATCTTACCAACACTTTCTAATACAGCATCGTTGGATGCTCTGTGTGTTTGAAACTTTTTAGGTGTGTTTGTCTTGTAATTCTCAAACTTTATACATTCTGCATTATCTACAATAGATTGTGGAATACAGATATCTCCGTGATTAATAATCTTATTCATTAAGTTTCCCGAGTTTCTCTAATGGCGCCGCAGACTGGACTTCGTACCAGTATCTCAGAGTGAACCACTAAGCATTTTTAGATTTATCAACCTATGCATATGTTAAACTACCGCAGCAAAAAATGGCAACCCTGGTTGGAATCGAACCAACTCTCCAAGTTTCAAAGACTTGTCCCTCTCCAAGAGTCAGGGCAATATTCTGGGATCGCTAATGGGATTCGAGCCCATCTTTCCATCTTGAGAGGATGGCGTCCTAACCAATAGACGATAGCGATATTGTATAGTGGCCCACCGTCCTATCTTTTCGTTCGGTCTAATGTTATACATTTCGATAACAAAAGGCATATATGGTGCCACTGGTCAGACTCGAACTGACAACACACAACTTTTCAGGCTGCTGCTCTACGCGATTGGAGCTACAGTGGCATTTTATTGGACCCCCATAAAGGACTCGAACCTTTGCAAGCTGGTTTCGAAGACCGGCCGCCAAATCCATTGGATGGGAGATTAAATTGGTCGCGTAGACTGGATTCGAACCAGTGTATTCATCCTTATGAGGGAGGCGCTCTAGCCACTCTGCCACTACGCGATACTATTCAGACTACGCTTTTTTCACTATAAGTAAATTTTTAAATTTGCCGAATGTAGTCTTTAGAATTATTTACTTGAACTGCTGAAATATATTATTAATTTCATCTAAACTTTTATCTTCCCATCCCACAAGTTCTCGAACTAATGTTCGGTCATCTATATGACTAAACATTTCTTTTAATATTTGTGCCTGTATAATAGAATGACTACAAAGATAATCGTCGATGCTTCCTGTATCTTTCCAATTACGAAAAGATTCAAACCATTGAAGATTTTGTTGTGCTTGAACGTAATTAGGATGATAATTCTTCACATACGATGTATCATAATTATCACTAATGTCGCTATTATACAATATGTGGTTTAATATGTCAATGAAATAATCAGTAACCACATCATAGCACGATAATTCAAACACTTTTGATCTCACATCAAGTGTGGCTAACTTTTCTAAATGAGGATATGTTATAGAATTTACTTCATGTGGTTGTAATCTTCCACGTTCCTTATACCACGACACTTCTTTGTCGATTAACGCTTCTAACACAGAAAAATCCATTGGGTGGCCGCGATGAAATAATGTTGGTGTCTTAACAGCAAAATTTCTAAAACCTAATGTATTACAATTGAACGGGTCGTGCCCTGTAATTCCTGAATTTTTAAATCTGATGGACAAATAAGTCGGCCATTTAGTGGTGCAATTTATTTCTCCATAGGCTTTGATTATTGAATCATTATTATCATGAATGTTAATGATAACACCATCGGGATCGTAACGAAGTATCATGCTGGCGGCGAACTCTGTGTCACCCTTTTCTCGATTACTAACATCTCCTGCCACATTAATTATATAAATTCTATAATCAGTTGGTCTATTTGCTAACACCCATGTCAGGTGTTGAAAAATAGTCTGATGAGTGGGAATCCTTACATGTCCATGTGACGTGCCTATACCACCAAACTGGCGAGAATCGATGTTATTCAACGGATTTAACGTAGTTATACGCGATTGGTCTATGTCAGATGCACTAATTGCCCAGTTCACATAAGATCCACTAAATCCTGCAGGATACAATAGATAAACATTTCGCTTTAGCATGTAATATGCATCTCCATATAAGAAAAGTTTTTGAGGATCCATCTCTGGATTTGTCTCGAATGGGCGAGTTTTAACAAACTATACTTCACGGTCAAACTAAGGATGGTTCACCATCATCCGTTACTTAGGACTCAAGCCCACCGTCTACCTCAAAATCGGTAAGAAATCAATCCGTATTATGACAATCCTGTTATATCAATCCCGTGTGTTTCCCACCACCACTCACTGGGCTGATTATTGTGTTTCTTTGAAAGTTGATTATACTTTTTCTGTTGCTTAAGAAATCTATCTTTCTCTTTATCAAAGAGTTCATTATTCCAGTAACCATTTTCAACAATTATTTTTCGTATGAGTCGACGCAGTATGTATCCCTGTTTGGTCGGTCCGGGAAGTATTCCTTCGTTGACCAAACATTCCAATACAAACCGAATCTTATCATGATTAGTCATTGGATATATTTCAGAAACAAACTGTTCTATTCTCTCTAATCCGAATCCAACATCTAAACATGTACCAAACGGATTTACTATATTACCAATCTCCACGTCCTTGTAATAGAATTCAGTGCAATAACTTTCGTTTGTGCCATCACTCCATATACACTCTGTATCCGGTCGAACTTCAACCTTATACATATCATAATAACCTATCCACTCTGTCATCTTATCTGGATGAATTGTTACATAATCAGGTGTTATTCCCAGTTTATTCAGGAATTCATAGAAAAATTGAATTCCGTCCTTCAATTGCCAGTGTCTAAATGAAAATAGTCCAATCATATGGAAGCCCAAATGATGCCCATCTAATTCATCAAGGTCATGCAACCTAACACAGCGTTGCACATCAACTAAAGTGATATTTGAGCAACCCGTATCAGAAAACTTCTGTTTATGTTTTTGCATTCCAGATGTGGTCAACAATGTTGTCGAGTCTGGCGGCAAAATACTGGAAATAAATTCTACATTTAGTCCATAATCTATACAGTGTTGAACATAGATTTGATATGTAAGTGTATCTTTTACATTGCGTTTAGCGGTGACATAGCATCCTCCGTAGATTAAAAAGAAATTAAAAACTAATTATAAATTTGGAGGAGAATAATGGGATCGAACCATCACCTATTACTAAGTGGACCAACTTTCCAAGTTGGTTAGTGCCCAGCACATCTACTCTCCATATTGGCCACCGACCATTGTTTCACATTATATAATACAGATGTATTAGAGATTATATGGTTCAGTGTTAAATTATTCAGAATGCTTATTTTTCAATTAAAAGTTGAATTTTTAAGGTTGCAGAACGCATTCTTTAGAAACTAAGTATTCTAGCCGAGACTCATTATGTGTTAAACCAACCATGTTATAGAGGGTTGAGGTCTGGGTGCATACTTTATGGAGCGGGTAACGAGAATCGAACTCGTAACTTAACTTTGGCAAAGTCATGTGTTACCACTAGCACCATACCCGCATTATCTTAATCTAATTCTGATAATTTATTTATTTCATCAAAACTTTTTTCTTGCAGTGTTTTTTCCCCAAAATATTTTCTTGGGTTACCGCACATCCAACAACTACATGGAGTAGGTGTATCAATGATCATTTTAGTACAAGAATTCTTTTCAAAGAACAAATCTTGTCCCCAGTAATATCGCCTTTTTGTTCTCAGGCGTTCACGTTGTGCTATTCTTTCGTCTCTGGTTTTCATTATAGAACTCCTTGTCGACAAAGCTATTTATACTATGGCGAGTCTCTGCGGTGGGCGAAACTTCGTTTAATGCAACATACCCAACTGATTGCACCATAAACTGGAGGAGAACAAGCGAATCGAACGCTCACCTATTCATCATAAGTGGCCCGGATTTCGAATCCAGTTAGTGCCCAGCACATCTGCTCTCCATTCTATATTTGATGGACTGCTTTGCCATTATAGTAGCAGCCAACTATGGCATCATCAAATTTTGGTACCCGGATAGAGAATCGAACTCTACATTTGTCCACTTGTAGGGAGGATGGCTTCACCAGCTGCACTCTCCGGGCATATTTTTATCTTACAAACATTTTCTTTAGATAATCTCGACCAATTTTGCCTTCTTCGATTTCTCGTAGTGCGGTAACGCTAGACCCGTTATCACATGTAACCTTAGGTTCATAACCCTTCTTTAATTCTCTTGCACGTTGCGCGGCAATCAATACAAGATCAAATCTGTTCCCAACTGCTTCAGCAGCCTTTTGCGATGTAATACGAGCCATATTATCCTTCTATGTATTGTGGTGTCAGTGGCCGGAATCGAACCAGCAAACACAGGTTTTCATGTTGTGCCCATTACCACGCCAGTTTATACCGAGATTATCTTTTCCAGGTGCAAAAACTCTCAAGTAGTCACTATGCTTCAATGCGTCCCGACCGTCGCCGGGTTTACTGACATGAATATATTATATACTAAAATAGTTTTGTGGTCAAATATTTTAAGATACAGTTTTGGTAATTGTAATACCATTTGCAGCACAATACTGGTCTCGTGCTGCAAAATAATTCGGTTCTGTATTTGCAAGTTCGGCCATAAAATCAGATCTATGTGCCTGATCGACGTGTGTTATAACTACCCTTAGTGTTAAACCATCGGAAGATATTGCAGACGATACAGAATCTACACTTCTGGTAGAACGGTATAATTCACTAATTTTTTCTGCTATTACAGGAAATGCTTCAGCGAAGAATTTTATACTGGTGTTTGGTCTAACAAAGGTTGTAATAATTGTAATCATAATAGTTTTCCGTTATCTTCTTATATTTACCATTCCTATAACAGATAATTGGTACCCACGGTCGGATTCGAACCGACACTGTACAGTTTCTAAAACTGCTGTCTCCTACCTATTGCACTACGTGGGCATATTAAATAACCTTGCAACAATAACAAGTCTTAGAACAGGAGTTATTTCGCTCTGGGACCATTAATCCTTTTCTTTTCGGTAGTCCAAGAACCATATTATTACAAGGTTAAAAATGGACGCTGAGATCAGATTTGAACTGATGAATTTACTGTTTTGCAGACAGTTCCGTTGGACCTCTCCGGCACTCAGCGATATTAGATCGCGACGCTGCCCTTTAGGGACAGTATTAGGCAATTTACCTTCGGACACCAGGTATACTCCGCGTCGCCATATATTGGGGTGAAAGGGGGAATCGAACCCTCGCTTCTTGTTTCACAGACAAGCTTGCTACCACTACACTACTAACACCATAATCAAAACTTTAGAAAATAAATCAGAATTCACGTTTCTTACTCTGCTCTACCAACTGAGCTATCTTCCCTTTAAACACATTCTATGAATGTGCTTAGTGGGAAGAGGTGGAGTTGAACCACCGACACGAGGCTTTTCATGCTAGAAAATTTTGCTGGAGGAATTCTTTAAAAACTGGTACCCACGGTCGGATTCGAACCGACACTGTACAGATTTTGAGTCTGCTGTCTCCTACCTATTGCACTACGTGGGCTTGAATATTATAGAGGGTCGCTGAATCGAACATTTCTTCACTGCGGAACCAGTGTGTGCTTCCATTACACCAGATGCGATTACATATAATTCTGATTAGTGATTGCAGGATTCGAACCCGATCTCCGAGCTGGATTACCCCGGTATGCTTTCCGTTGCACTACAATATAAAATTGGTTGCGAGAGGGTGGAATCGAACCACCGATCTTCAGGTTATGAGCCTGATGAGTTACCGCTTCTCCACTCCGCGTTAAACATTGGTCCGGCCTCCAGGAATCGAACCTGGTTCATGTGCTCTTCAGGCACCTGCTATGACCACATCAGCTAAAGCCGGATATAAACTCTCGGATAGTCTGCTCTATCCTTCCCTCTCTGTAAAGTTGCAGAATACAGAAGAGGAGTACCTTGGCGGGCCGCATAGGACTCGAACCTATATTAACATCCGAATTTGGAGTCCGGGATCTTGCCAATTAGAAGAACGACCCATTACACTATTTATGATTTGGCTCCACGGCTTGGTGTCGAACCAAGCTTAGACTTTCGTCTACGGATTAACAGTCCGCTGCCACACCCCGCGGCTCCCGTGGAATAAAATTTATTGAAAAACAGATAGCAAAGATCACATAACCTATCTCGAGTTCAGTTACACAATGTCCGGGCGACTAGCTTATCCGAATCATTCAACAGTTGATCAATACCATTTAAAAACACTCGCTCTTATATCTGTTTATCGATAAATTCTGGTAGGACCTGAAAGACTCGAACTTTCACAAACCGCTAATCGGGCAGTCATTCTACCTTTAAATTAAGGTCCTAAAATCTACTAAATTAAACATGCAACAATGCCTAAGTAGGTTAGTGCATGTAAGAACTGATCGGCACCTAATAACCACCAAAATTGCTCATGTGTAGTTGGTCCCCAGCCCATCTTTTTATTAATGTTTACCTTTGCCCAATCAATATGATAATGAATTAACATATCAATTAATCCCATAACAACTGCCATCGGCCACGATACAAACCAAATCAGTATAAGAAATGTACCGAATCCATGCAATTTAGCGTGTAATACGCCACCTGGGTGCCAATATGTACCTTTATTCAGATACTGATACGGTTTCTGTAAAGGGAAGTCTACAATAAAATGTTTAATAAACAACCCAAATAAGATTAATAGCACCATCGTGGTTGTCATATTGTACCTTTTAGAAAATTTGCTGTGTCCTCTTCGCTAATTTGGTCATATCGTGGAATGTCCGGATCCATCCGTCCATCTAACCAACGACGTATTTTCATCTGATATAGATCAGTTGCCTTTAAATATCCATCTTTTCTATCGATATCATACTTTTCACCTTCACACGAAAATGTAGCGCGGCGATTGCCTTTATCAGATTCATATAAATGAATATGATAGATATATGAAGCTCTTGGGTGAGCATGTTTGATAATCTTTACCAAACCCCATTTATCTTTTTTAAAGAAATTAAACATATGTATTTTCTATTGGAGCGGGTAGCCGGTATCGAACCGAGCTATTTCAGTTTGGAAGACTGGTGTGTATCCATAAACACCTTACCCGCAAAATTCACGTCCGATTTCTTAACGAGGGAGACGGACCTCCTCGACTTACGGAAGAGTCTACATGTACAAGGTAAACTCTCCTATCTTATGTTCTTAGACTCCAGTCCAGATTAGTACATTTGTATCTTCAACCAGTTTACGGTTGATAGACGTCGACTGAATAAAGATGTCGTATTGACCATGTTTACCGGGTGCGAGTTTTACTTCACCTGTGTGTGGCAAGCCGAGCATATCGCGTGCTGCAAATCCGCTATAAACAGCGCCTTTTTTGTCACGAATAGCAATCTGCTTGTAGTCTTGCACGTTTTCAGTCTTGGTCAACTGATAGAATGCAGAACCCTTCACTAACGGCTTTTTGGTCTTCTGTTCTACAAAATCGCGAATCTGAATTCCACCTTCAGATGGTGCAACCTTAAACACCGAAACTTCGCCAGAGACATCTACTAGGTTCTTTTTAACTTCAGTAATTGTTACATTGCTCAAATCGGCATAAAATTTGTCAGTACTCTTCACGCCGGATGCACGAGCTGCATAGAATCCTTTAAATGCAGAACGAGTGGCTGCGGTTGCAACCTGAACACCTCGATCGCTTTGATCCCATTCGAGAATATTTCCCTCTGGGATACCGTATTGTGTCAGATTACGCTTATAACCACGTGGGACACGGAACACAAAAGTCCAACGATCAGTTGCCTGAAGTTCTTTAATTTTACGACCAATGGACGCGCCTGTCCAATTTCTTGAAGAATTTTCTTCACCATCAGTAATAACCATTACCACAAACGACACGTTAATGTCATCTGCATCAGGTACGGCCTGAAGTTGTTCAATCAGGTCACCGACGCTGTCGAACAACGGAGTTGAATTACCATCAGCGATGTAATCGCCATCTTTAATAGGTTTCAACATCTGCACGTTAGAATTAACAACCTCACGAACAACTGCTGCCGGGCGGCCTGCACCACATTTTACCACACTAACAATAGTGTCAATGTTATGTTCAGTGGCACCTTCCTTAATGGAGGCAATGTTATCGTTATAGTCACGACCTGCGGCCAGTGCAATATGACTCATAGAACCGCTATGATCTCGGCTAATACCTACGTAGTTCTTCATATGTACCTTTCTGTGTAAGAATGTAAAAACTACAGTTTAAGAGTATTTTTTACTCTTGTCAAATGGTGTTGCTGCCTGGGATTCGAACCCAAGATCTACTCCTTGGAATGGAAATAGATTGCTGTAAGGATCCTTAACAGGATCACCTTTTTAGTTGTTCTACCTTTAAACTACAGCAACATATTTGGTGCCAATCATTTATCCGATATATACGGCTATAAGACCAGTTAGGAATATCGGTAATCGGCGATGATTGGTGGGTTGCCAGGGAGTCGAACCCTGCTAGATCTCCTTAAGAGGGAGGTACATCTGCCGCTCTGTCAACAACCCATAATCTGGTGGACCGCCTGGGATTCGAACCCAGATTACCTTGTACTTACGTACGGACGGAGTCGAACCGTCTCAATCGTGATGTGCACAGTCACGGGGCGCCGCAGCCCACAGCCCATTAATGGCAGGCCCCGCGGATTCTCACCACTCGTTCAAGTGTTTGGATCACTTGGACATACGATATAGAAGGCCTATAATTGGAGCCCGAGGCGGATATATTGAATAGTAATCCGGTATCAGGCATATTTGGCGTCCTTAGAGGGAATCGAACCCTACTTCTGTAACGTGAAAGGCTACCGTCCTAGCCAAGTAGACGATAAGGACATATTTGGAGTCGCATACGGGGATCGAACCCGTCTGATCAGCGTGAAAGGCTGAGGACCTCACCAAAAGTCAAATGCGACATTATTTAAATTTATATCTGACAACAACTGCCAGGCATACAATATTTATACTGTAATTGAAAAGCAACGGCATGTCATGCTTAGGTAAAACATAAGCAAACATCATTAGTTCACCTATTAACCACATGATTAAAAACATATTGGATATACCATTTGAATGTTTTTGTTTGAAGGATTCCCATGCAAGCGGTATTCCGCAGAGTGCAAGCATAATACCACCCAACCACCCGATTAATTCCATAGAATTACCAATCCTTAAATTCTGATATGAATCTAATACCCGCTGTCATTCCGTTTTTAGGTGGATGGTATCTAAAAGTTACCTCAGTAAGATTACCAATCTTACTAATGGGGATGTAAAATAGTTCTTCTACATCAGGTATATACACAACAAACGCGTCGATATTTTCTTCTGTGTATGATCGTCTATTAGTAAAAGTATTATTCTCTAATTTAAGTTGAATGGTGCCAGTCTTTGTTAGGCTTCGAAACTTAATTTGGACACGTTTTGGGCCCAATCCTGTATCTAATACAAAATCATACGGGCAATCTTGTGGCATCTTGCCAACCCAATATCCTTTCTTGGCTGCGGCTAATACAAATGCTGCTTCGCCTATGTCACCTTTATAATTTGTTATGCTCATATAGTATCTCCATACTATATTTAGTCCATTCGTTGGGCCGACGGATGGTATATTGGTTGCCGCGGGGAATTTCGAAATCCCGACTTTTGCCTTATCAAGACACTACTCTGCCTCTGAGTTACGCGGCAATAAAATGGTCTCGCACACACGACTCGAACGTGCATCTTCCACGCCCCAAACGTGGTGACTTAGCCAATTAGCCCAATGCGAGAAATAAATGTTTGATTTTGTAGAGGCACAATCAGGTAGGCTTTTCATACTATTCAAACTAAAATTGGTGCCCCATGACAGAATCGAACTGCCGTCTTCACGTTACAAAGGTGTTGTTCTACCATTTAACTAATAGGGCGAAAATAAACAGAGTACGCATTTGGTTTCATTAAAAGTGAAAATTTTTGTGATTGCAGTAGGTACTCTTTAAAATAGGTCCCGGGCTTCGTAGTACATTCAAAGTGTGTCTATACTTGTCCCGAGTTTGTAAAGCATAGATTAGGTAAGTAATCGCTTTACAATAATTGGTGGAGCATCGGGGATTCGAACCCCTCACAGGCATCTCTGTCGGTATATACCCTAGCTTGATGATAAATCTCTGCAGATCCCTAACCGCATTCTGTGTTAGATTGTGCCGACCTACACTATGCCCCAAAATTGGCGCCGCCAAGGGGAATCGGACCCCTACTTCAAGCGTGACAGGCTCGCGTGCAGAACCACTACACTATGACGGCTTATAGAATTTGTTGTATTGTAGATTTTGTCAGGTTATTGTTCTACAACTTCACGACGCAACATCGGGTAGGACAAATATGCCCCTTTGCAACCATGCACCCGACTCCGCTGCTCGGTACCACATCTTAGTTTACATGAATAGAGACGGTTGCGTCATATATCCACAACACTAAGTCGTCCGGACAACAAATATCTTGGTGGCGTGTCTACTCGGTAGCAATCAAACTTTCGTCTGGCTAGACTTTCGGTTCCGGAATGCACACGCCGTAACTTGGTGGACCGTAGCGGAGTCGAACCGCTTTCATCGACGTGCAAAGCCGAGGTAATATCCCGTATACGAACAGCCCAAAATCTATGGTGGAAGCCGAGGGAGTTGAACCCTTCTAGTCAGCAATCTTGCAAGGATTACCCGTAGCCCGCTACTGCCCCCGATTTAATTCACCTCACCGGCTTTCGTAGCCGATATTTTTCTTATATGTTTCGTTTCCCTCAGCATTCTTATAACATAAGTTAGTAAAGTTACTACATACACTGAATTGAAGGTACAGTAATGCAGACCTCAGTTCACTCAAAACCTCTTTGGTGATAAAATCTGATAAATGCCAGTGGACGTTTGACCTCATGCAACACTTATCGAAAATGGTGGGTACTATAGGATTCGAACCTATTCATCCTTAAGGAAACAGGGTTACAGCCTGCCACGCGCTCTCCAACTCGGTCGCGTACCCAAAATCAACACACTCTTTCGAATGTGTGTAATAAAGGGTACAGCACCACGGACATTTCACTCCCATTTGGTTTCACTGTGCCCTTTATTACCCGGAATTTTACACATCTGCGTTATCGCCACAGACTTATCATCCTCCGGTCCGCCCTCATTTGCAGCATGTTTTAAGTGCGCTGCCAGGCTCGCGTTGCCTGTAATATCTTCACACTAACTAACCATCACGCTTCACAGCGATCAATAAAAAAGCCGCTTAGTTTCCTAGCGGCTTCCTTTTATAAAACTTCTGGTTACTTTGTTAGTTTCCAGACTCCTTATAGAAGGAAGCCATGTGCATCGGATCTTGTTCAATACTATTAGGGTTTGTACCGAATGCACCTGTCTCGAGCCAATACCCATTGCAGACCGCAGATTTGCGAACTACTGTCGCAGCAAATGCTTTCTGATGTGATAAGGTCAAGCCAATCATTTTGTTTTCCGTTTAAAATCCAAGTTTAATGTACAGGAACTCACTTGTACAAAGTTATTTATCATCTGTCTCAAAAATGCTGTAGATAATTGGTAGCCTGTACACAATGTGGCTACAACCTTCAATATAAGCATCTTCTTAATCTATGCAGTAACTTTAACACATGTTATAGCGATCTGTCAAGTTATTCAAGTTATCTTCTTAGAGACAGATATATTGTACTGCATTTTTATTTATCACTTTGTATTATAGCACCACTAAAAATAGTGTCAAATACACCAAAAATTAGTAAAACACAGAGCGAGCTATTATCGACCCGATCGCTTGCTCTCTCATCTATCGGGCGTCGGGCCTCTCCGATAAATCTCTGTATTTATAATAAACTGCATTGTAACACTAATTTAGGCAAGTGTCAACCAACTCACTTAGGTTGAATTTACCTGGTCTATTTGGACTTCACTATAAATTTGCGTTACAGATGCTATTGTATATGCATATTATATATGTGTCAACCTCGATAGTTTCCGCTTCTATAAGCAACCAACAAAGTATGCCGGGCTATTCATACCACGTATACCGTTTGGCTTACCGTCAATCCAAAAAATATTATCTCGACTAAGGCCCGATAACAGGTCTTTTAGATGCCACTTGTAACGATCGAGACCTTGGTCGAGTTCCGTACTGTTAAATAAGAAATCATTGTAAGCATTATCAAACCCGAAAGTCTTCTTTAATTGAAAAGTATTTAAATCCCAATCCGGATACAATATCTTTTTCATTGCTTGTTCGGCAACTATAGGATTCAATGAATTACTTAGAGAATTTTCTCGGTTGTTAATAATAGATTCCAGAAAGGGATTGGCTCTTATTACATTAAGTATAAGATGTACTTGTTCTACAACTATCTCTGGAAAATCTGGAGTCCAATAAAATGGTTCAAGATTTTGGCGATGCCCGGCAGAATTAATTGCATAATCAGAAAAATACGTATATATCCTGCCGTTGTCTTCGCGTAGAATTGGTTTCCCAATTCCAAATATAGACGCTATTTTGATATTACTATCTAGTGCAGCAATCTCTGAATCTGAGGATATCGAAATTGAGTTAAACGACATTGGCGAAAAATGTTGGCCTCCAGTTTTAACATGAATATCTTTGTCCGATACCGATGATAACTGTTCTCTGAATCCGTCAGATGTATCTTTTACACTAATCTTCAATTCAGGATGCTCAGAGCGCAACTTTGTTAATGCAGGTTTAATTGTAATATTCCACTCGTTTAGATAATTTGTCGGATCTGAACTATTGCTATATGGTGTAGCTTCAGCTAATCTTATTGGCCAACGTACAAAGACTTCATCGAGTTTAATTCCATTATCAATAAATGATCGAAGAACATTTGTACTATCACTGCCTGCACTATAATGAAGAACAAGGTAGTCATATTTTTCTCGAAGCTGTTGTGCCCTTAATCTATACAACTCTTTAAGAGGTACATTTAAAGGGCGAGTCCAATTAACTGTAGCAAATCTACTATTGAAGAAATCCCATATAACTTGTTGCCTAGTAGAATTGGCATGAAGGAGTGCTTCTAATTTATTTTCAAAGATTCTTTCACCAACTTTGTAAACACCACGCGATCCCATTATTTTAGTTTCTTTTCTACGGCTTCCTTAAGAGATATATGCGGTACTTCTACATCGTTTTCTTTACGATATTCCATAATCTCTGGAGAATTAAGAATCGCTGTAAATATCTCTTTCATTTTTTCTTTCCCGACATCGCTGGCGCCTGGTCTCATGAAAAGTCCAGATATAATTTCAGGTATCTTATCATGATAACCGAGCTCTGATAATTTAGGCATATACGGATTACTACCGGATGTAATAACTAATCCGTTGATTGCACCCGACTTTATTAAAGATATAGTTCCAGGATATGTCGATGTGCCGATGTCTAAAGACCCATTCAGTATATCCGTAATTACTGGTTTTTCGCCATTATACGGAATATAATTAATGTTTGGTCTATTTCCAAATATTTCGTTAACTACCACTTTTACTGCTGGTGAAAATGTACCAATATTAATATTATCAGAAGATTTTAATACTTTCTCAAAATCTTCCCATTTTTGAAATTTTGATTTACTATTTGAATAGAAAACAATTGTTGTTTTACCGACATCAACAATAGGTGTTAAAGAAAGAATACCTTTCTTTAGTTGTTCTGATTCTAGTGCCTTATACGAAAATACAGCATAAGAAACAATAGCAATGGTATTATCAGATTTCTCATTAATAATATCATAAGCACCTAAAACACCCTCGGCACCCGGTCGATTAATTACAACAATATCATACCCTTTTTCTTTACCGACCTTTTGCATAAGTCTAGCATAAACATCAAAAAATCCGCCTGCTGGATACGGTACAATTAATTTAATTGGTTCTGCAAACACCGATATAGATAGTGAAAGTAGCGAAAAGAATAGAAGTGTTCTAATAGTTTTAATTATATTCATAATGAAATTACCTTATATGTAAGTTACATATAATTATGAATCAAATGTAATAGACAGTAATTTAATAGAAAATATATTATTAAATCAGAGCACCGTAGATACTACCAGAAAACGACCAAACAATATTTGAATTACCAACAACTGCACTTCCGGCGGCCCCTGCCGCTCCACCCGCGTATGCACTTGTTTGTCCGGCGGCACCGGGACCGCCTAGTGCCCCACCAACTCCGCCGTTACCGGCAGATGTAACACCATCTGTGCCTCCGGGGCCAGCGGTGCCTGCAGATGTCGTGGAACCGGTTCCACCGGTTCCACCGTTAAAGTTAGCACTAGTTGTACCGACACCGCCAGTCCCACCGCTATAGCCCTGGCCGCCACCACCACCGCCACCGCCATACCATGTTACCACTTTACCGCTGACTGTACTGTTCGCACCGCCGCCACCGCCACCACCACCACCACCACCAATGATAGCGCCGATAGGTCCGGTAACAGATAGTGCATATTGAGCCCTTAGTGCGGGACCACCCTGCAAACCGGTGCCACCTGCTGTGATTGTGGCGCCACCACCGTGGCCGCCGGCGCCACCACAACCAAGAATATTGCCGTTGTTGATTAATATTAATTGTGTCCCGGCCGGGAAGGTAATACCGGTATCAAATGAATATGTACTAGTCGCCGAAGATCCTACATATACACCGGTATTAATGGTAACTGTGGCATACAGTGGTGAAATCTGATTCCAACCGGCTGCAATAGCCGCCGATTTAAGATTAAAATTCAGGACATTAGATGAGATCACATAATTAAATATGTAAGATCCACCCGAAGTCATTAATATTTGCTGAATCCCAGACATAATACCTACCTAGAAATTGTTGTTATCTTCATTATTACTTATTTATCATAATATCTCATTCTTCTATAACTCAATAAACAGGAATACGAAAAGGCCCCTCGGGGCCTTTTCGTATTCACATCTTAACGTACTATTCTAATAGAAAGTTCATCGTCCCATATTAATCTACCAACTGTGACTATGCTGTATTTAATTGCTTCACCGACTTCAGTATCCTCAGTCCAACTCTCTGTTTCGAGTTTAATGGAATTAACTACATAAGATTCAGTATTGTCATCGGAATATATTTTCCATTTTATATCAGACAATCCGGCCTTATGTTCTACATTATATCGAATAATATATTTCTTCATTTCTATTCTTCTAAAATATTTTTTAAAATTTTCTCAGCATCATAAAAATTTCGATTCCCATATTGTATATCCATCTTTTTCATGATAGCATTTGCATCTTCGGATCCTAGATATACGAAAAGCTTCTTGCGAAATTCCTCAACTTTTTTCGGATCAGCATCTTTGTTAACCCATAAGAAGAAATTATTATAATATTTTGATTCATCGTTAACTGAAATACCAATTTCATCCACAGTCGGCACATCTGGTAAGAACACTGATCGCTTCTTTGACAGTACCGCAAGTGGCACAAGTCTCCCTTGTTCTATTAAGGGTACAATAGAATCAATGACTGTAACCCCTATATCGACATGTCCACCTATCACATCAGCTACAACCTGACTTCCGCTTTTATATGGAACTTCAACCGGATATGACTTATATTTCTTACTAACTTCGCGAAAGAATGGTGCATTTGCCGCATCCCCGATTATCGCGCATGATGTTTTGTTATTCTTAGAATATTCGAGAAATTCTTTATAGTTTCTGTACGGTCTGCCTGGTAATGTAATAATAACCCCGGGGGCTGTCCCAAGAAATGCAATCGGTTTAAGATTATGTAGTTGACTAAAATCTGAATCTTTCCACGAATGTGCTGCACCAATCATTAATGTAATATTGGTAGTTGATTTCGATGCAAGATATTTTGCACCAATAAGTCCGTTTGCGCCGGGCTTATATTCGATAACAACTGTGGTACCAGCGGCAGTAGAAAGACCTGGAATCAATTCATCAGCATACCGTTGTACAACTCCACCAGGAGAAACTGGCAAAACTAGTGTTGTGATTTGTGCGTTAACGCAGGTTGTAAATAGGAATATTAATCCAGTGAATATATTTCTGTACATTATTTAAGACTATTATATGATCGTTATTTGTTATGTATATAACTATATGTTATTATACCTTTGTTTCTTGCGGTCTCAAGAAATTGTTCTTTCTTGCCCAATTTAATTATGTGTAAAGGCACTGTAGTGTTAATAGAATCTGCTGCTTCACGCATTATACCAGTATTCATGAAGGCCGAAATCTTGGGTCTTGGTCGAACACCATAATACTCAGACATTGCTATCTGGACTGGTTTGGTATAATCCAGATTACTTACCATGTGATATAAAAGATTTGGTGTGTATGTGAAAAAACTTCCCGGGTGACGTTCGGGGAAAGCTAAATCAAGCCCATAATCATAAGACAATAAAGATAAAGTATCGGAAGTTGTATTTAAAAGTTTATCATCATTGCAAAATTCTCTTTCAAATGGTTCAGCACACCCGTTTAGGAGATGACCGTCGATTAATTCATTAATGACAAAATCAAGCGACGAAACAAACGATGTTGAATATTTTCTTGCAAAGTAAGAAAATGTTTTTGCAGCTACCGGTGGCTTAAGATTAATTACAAAAGGTGTTATATTATTTTCTCGACACCACAAATAAGCATACCATACCTCAGCACTATTGCCGACATAATCAACAATAACTGGAGTAAATTTAATTCCACGAGAAAGTAAGGAATTGGCAACAAATTCACTATCAATTCCTCCGCTAAGACTAACATACAAATTATCGTATCTTGTTGTTATCATCTGTATGTTATAATCAATACATTCATCTTTAGATAAAATTTCAAGCGATGAGAAATCGAGACTACATAAAACACGACTCTTATCGTGATATAATTTTAACCAATTATTTAGACCAGGCATATTTTTAAACTATTTTCTAAAATGTCTATATTAATCCTCGTATTACACTTCTACCCAATGTGAGAATATTATTGAATCTTGTAATTTCGTGTTCTTATAGGTTTCATATTGCTGACATGAACACGCGATGATATGTTCTTAATACCATCTGCAAAATATTTATATACATCTGAGTTAGTCTTTCTATAAAGATAACTATCTCTGAGTGATATTATATTTGTCTTACTTTTCGGTGATTTATAAATCAGCGGTTGTTTTAGATTATATATGATCTGATTAATATCCACACCCGAAAACGCCTGCGCACCAAAATATTCACTATAAGATGATTTTAGCCCACTATTCTTTAACCTATTAAGAACATGTAGTTGTTTTATTAAAATCAATGGATATTCTGGGTCCCAATAAAATGCAATCCTGTCACAATTATCGGTGCCAATTATGTTTCCATAACAATTAATTGGTGTATCATAAAAGTTGAAGGTAGAATCATGCTGCAAAGTAGGTTTATCTCTTCCAAATATTAAACCTACTTTCTTAGATCCGATATTCTGTGGAATAATATGCTTCTCAATATCGCGCCAAAACCAATGATGTGGACTAAACCATCCGCCGGTGTGGTCCACCCAGTCGTCTCCGTGACTTAATACGCTAAGATTATTTGCAGGATTATCAAATAGCTCTGTATAATCATATTTTTCAGTAATAGAAGTTAGACCTAATTTTTCTATGTACGGAAATGCATTTTTATATAATTCACCATTTAAATTTTCATCTGCACCAAATCCACTATCCTGTCCAAAGGCGCCAACTATTACAATTTTATCGAGTCTGATATTATTAAAATGAAAAGTCTCAAGAA